>TARA_R110000787_G_scaffold86057_5_pt1 | contig 91849 bp, 86 predicted proteins | sample TARA_R110000787 | Tara Oceans TARA_R110000787 (sample SAMEA4397920) | marine metagenome | biome: Polar Biome; feature: [DCM] deep chlorophyll maximum layer (ENVO:01000326); material: water (ENVO:00002006), including particulate matter (ENVO:01000060) such as... | depth 35 m | reverse complement strand
GGGCGGCGCGCAATATTGCGGCCTGTCTGGCACGGCTGGGCCAGCGACCGCTGTTGCTGTCGGCCTTTGCCGATGATGCGGACGGGGCGGCAATTGCCGGTGATGCCGGCAGGATGGGCGTCGATCTGATCAACCTGTCCGGCGGGCAGGGGCGGACCAGCCGTTATATTGCGGCGCTGGATCCGGAAGGGCGGCTGTCGGTCGCCTTCAACGATATGGGTATTCATGAACAGGCGGCGGCGCTGGGTGGGGATGCTATGGCGCGGGCAATGACCTGTCGCTGGTGGCTGGCGGATGCGAACCTGTCGAGTGCCCTGCTGGAATCACTGATCCTGACAGAAGGGCGCCCGCCGGTTGCAGTTGCCGGTGTGTCCGTGGCCAAGGTGGTCCGGCTGGCCGGACTGCTGGACCGCATTGACCTGCTGCTGCTGAATCAGCGGGAGGCCGAGGCGCTGCTGCGACAGGAAGAGAGCGCGGAAAGCCTGGATGCAGCGGCCCGGCTGGCCAACGACCTGCTGGCCAAGGGGCCGTCAATTGTTGCCGTGACGGCGGGGGCTGCCGGGGCGGCGCTGGGGCTGGAGGGGATTACCTATCGGGCCGGGGCACGGGCTGATTGTGAGATGGCTGATTGCGTCGGGGCCGGGGATGGATTTGCAGCCGGGGTTCTGGCCTCGCTGTTGCGCGGGGAAGTGGCGGAAACCTGGCTGTTGCGGGGAAACGCAGCGGCTTCGCTGGTGGTTGAAAGTGATCAGGCCGCACTGGAGACGCTGGAGTGGTCGGCTGTTGAGAGCCGGGCCGGGGATATCACGGTGACACGGGATGACGCGGAATAACGCTGCGGGTTGCCAGTCCGGCTGAAATGTCGAAACTGCGCGGATGAACGATCTTCTGACTTTCAGTGACGAGGTGGCGGCGGCGAAAGCTGCGGGCGGCCCGATTGTGGCGCTTGAATCCACCATCATTGCGCATGGCCTGCCCTGGCCGGACAATTTGTCGGTAGCAGCCGCGTTGCAGGATGCGGTGCGGGCCGCTGGTGCGACACCTGCAATTATCGGGCTGCTGGATGGGCGGGTGCATATCGGGCTGTCGGGCGATGCGCTGGAGCGACTGGCACAGGCCAGTGACTGCGTGAAGGTAAGCCGGCGCGACCTCGGTACCGTTATCGGGCTGAGTCTGCCGGGGGCGACAACGGTTGCGGGGACCATGTACTGCGCCGCGCTGGCCGGAATTGAGATGTTTGCGACCGGCGGTATCGGGGGCGTCCATCGCGGGGGCGAGGACAGCCTTGATGTGTCTGCCGATCTGCGTGAACTGGGGCAAAGCCCGGTGACGGTGGTTTGCGCCGGGGCCAAATCGATCCTCGATCTGCCGCGGACACTGGAAGTGCTGGAGACTGAGGGCGTGCCGGTGCTGGGCTTTGGTACGGACCGGCTGCCCGCGTTCCATTATCGTGATTCGGGGCTTGGTGTGGACAGGAAGATCGAAGATGCAGATCAGGCTGCTGCCATCATCCGGGCGCAGCGCCAGCTGGGATTGCAGGGCGGGTTGCTGATCGTCAACCCGATACCGGAAGCCGACGAATTACCCCGTGCCGAGGTTGAAGGCTGGATCGAAACAGCACTGGCTGAAGCCCGGCGTGACGGGGTGACCGGCAAGCGGGAGACACCTTACCTGCTGCGCCGCCTCGCGGAACTGAGCGAGGGGCGAACGGTTGCCGCCAACCGGGCGCTGGCAATCCATAATGCGGATGTCGCGGCACGGATCGCAGTGGCGCTGGCCTGATCCGCTCCCGGGGCGTCAGGGGGTCAGGATCAGGCGTCCGGCCTCAACCCGATAGCCGCCGATGCGGCTGAGAAAGCTCATCCCCAGCAGGGACTGATTGAGGTTGGCATTGCTGACCGTCGCCCGGACATCTTCAACCACAACCGGACCAACGGCAACACGGTCCAGCCGGACACGGGCGCTGAGTGCTGGTCCGTTGGCGGTCTGTGTCGGCTGGTCGAAGGTCAGCGTTTCCGGGGCGAAGCCCAGCCGCCGGGCATCGGTCTGTGACAGGGCAACGCTGGATGCGCCGGTATCGACCAGAAATCGCACCGGCTCGCCATTCACACTGGCCTCAATAAAGAAGTGACCGTTCCGCCCCGCCGGAAAGGAGATTTCCCCGTTTGCGACAGAGCCCCGGTCTTCGATGAGGTTCCCCATCACCCGGTCAGCCACCATCATGACATCACCCCTGAAGCTGTAGCCAATCGCGAGGACAAGGAAGATACCCAGCCAGACAGCGGTATATTTCAAAGCCAGTCCGACCCGGTTGCGGAAATGAAACAGCACGCCCGAGCCGACAAACAGCAACAGCAGGAGAGAATAAACCAGCTCCGGTCCGTTCTGACTGAACTCAAACGCGAAGGCGCTTCTGGTCGGTATCAGCAGGCTGCCAGTTGCCAGCAGGGACGGGAGCAGGGTGGTCTTGTTCGCGGACATGCCGGGCGGGATCCTGTTGTCGGTTTACATATCTTCTATATGGCGGTACCGGAGCGGTTTCGAATATGCGGTCAGAAATTTTCTGCCCAGGGACGCAATTCAAGTTCCCAGGACCAGGCGCTGCGATGCTGGCGATAGACCTGCCAGTAACTCTCGGCAATGGCATCGGGATGCAGCAGACCGTCTTCGCCACGGCTGGCGGCACGCGGATCGGAACTGTCACCGATGCCGCCATCAATGACGAAATGCGCGACATGAATATTCTTTGGCGACAGTTCCCGCGCCATGCTCTGCGCCAGCCCCCGCAGGGCAAACTTGCCCATCGCGAAGGGGGCGGACTTCGCATAGCCCTTCACGCTGGCAGAGGCGCCGGTAAAGAAGATCGCGCCTGACCCGCGGCGGAGCATGGCCTGTGCTGCCTGCTGGGCGACCAGAAATGCGCCATAGGCGGTAATATCAAGGGTCTTGCGAACCTGATCCCGGTCCAGGCTCTCGAAATCGCCGCGGGTCCGGAAGCTGGCATTATAGAGGACGAGGTCCGGTGTTCCGGACTGCCTGTCAGCCGCGGCGAACAGCGCATCGACATCTTCCGGAACCGAGGCGTCACATCTGATTGTGGTGGCGCCGGTCTCCTCCGCCAGCGCGGCGAGTTTTGTCTCATCCCGGGCCGCCAGTATCAGTTCCATCCCTTCCGAAGCCAGTTTCCGGGCAAAGGAGGCGCTTAATCCGCTGCCCGCACCGACGATGATGGCTGAAGACTTCTGTTCATGACCCATGACGATTTTTCCTTTTACCCGGTTTGCCCGGCAATTTTTGCCGTTCGTTCCGTACCATTTTTTCCCTCTGCCCACCATTACCACAGGTATAGGACAGGTATGTCATTGTTTTTACAGGAAAATAAAAGTTGGCACGCTCCCTGCTATCTGGATGCCAGATAAGTTCCGGATCGCGCAGAAGGCGCAACGCAGGACGAAGGGTCCTGCAAGCCCACTGGCCGGTGCTTTGGATCAACTGGTGCGGGGAAGCCCCTGAAAAGGCCCCGGCGCTGATGACAGAACAGTAAACGGAGTAGAATCAATGTCGACCTCGGACATCACACTGTCAGCACCGACACGGACTAACCTGCTGTCCCTTACCCGCACCTCCCGGCTGATCGGGCGGACACAGGAACGGCTTTCGACCGGCCTCAAGGTAAACAGTGCACTTGATGATGCGCTTGCCTTCTTCCAGTCGCGTGGCCTCAGCAACCGAAGCAGTGATCTCGCTGCTCTCAAGAATTCAATCGATCAGGGTATCTCGACAGTGAAAGCCGCTGTTCAGGGCGCAGAAGCGCTGGCCGATCTGGTCGATCAGGCCAAGGGTCTAGCCCTGCAGGCACGCCAGACCAACGATACGTCTGAACGTCAGAACCTGGCCAACCAGTTCAACGTTATCCGTAATCAGCTGACCGATCTTGCGAACGACTCAAGCTATAACGGAACAAACCTGGTCGGTCAGACGGCGGACAACCTCACGGTTACCTTTGACGAAGACGGCGACCACAAGATTACGATTACCGGTACATCACTGGATGCGACCGGCCTGTCCATCGAACTGGCGGCCGGTAACTTCGGTTCGGATGCCAACATTGACGCGGCGATTTCGGATCTTGATGTTGCGATCGGGGAGGTTCGGAATACCTCGGCAACACTCGGTTCCAGCAACAGTTTGCTTCAGATCCGGCTGAACTTTACCGAAACACTGGTGAATACGCTGGAAGAAGGGGCCGCAAAACTGGTCAATGCTGACCTTAACGAAGAATCGGCAAACCTGCTTTCCCTTCAGACCAGACAGTCGCTCGGTGTGACGTCATTGTCGCTGGCTCAGCAGTCCGAACAGTCGGTCCTCCAGCTCTTCTAAACCGGGTAAAATACCAGATCAAAGAGGGCGCTCTCCGGGGCGTCCTTTTCTTTTTCCATAACAGGATTGCATCATGCCCGGTTGGTCGTCACTTTAGAGCCGGGTAGACGGGGCCTTTAGACTAGGCAAGGGTATCAGGTTGGCACTTTACAGTTTTGATCGTCTTTCGGCACTGGTTGTCGAAGACAATGATTATATGCGGGATGTTTTGTCTGACCTGCTGCGTCAGCTTGGCTTTCGTGAGGTGAAAACAGCTAAAAACGGCGCTGATGCGATTGAATTCCTGAAAATGGTCGCGCAAAGCAGCAGCAATCAGCAATACGGACTTGGCATTGACCTGGTGATCAGTGACCTGGTGATGAATCCGGTAAACGGTGTGTTGTTGCTGCGCTGGCTGCGTATGGCAAAGGAATCGCCTGACCGTTTTATGCCGTTCATCATGCTGAGTGGCGCGGCAGATACGGGATATGTCAATTCTGCGCGGGATATCGGAACAACAGAGTTTCTGGCCAAGCCGTTCTCCGGGCGTTCGGTGTCCCAGCGCGTTCTCGCCCTGATTGATCACCCCAGACAATATGTCATGAATCAGCATTATTTCGGCCCGGACCGGCGGCGCCGAAAGGATGGCGTCGGCGAAAATGAACGCCGGGTGATCGCTGAAAAAGATATAACGATTGTCTATTCCGGTTCACGGGTCACGAAACCAAAAGACAAAACAGAAGTCTGGTACTTCAGGTTGCCAAACCGGCTGAAGGAAAAGGTTGCCGGAATGGGGGCTACAGGCAACGGGGAGTTGCCGCTGAACCTGCTTGAGGAAGCCGAGGATAATCTGGCCCGCAAGTCACTGGAATTTGCCGATTGGGCACTGACGGACCTCGCGAGCCTGTCTGATCTGTGCACCGAGGCGCTGCTGCATCCAACTCAAAGACCCAAGCATTTTGAACAGATCAACCTGCTGGCTCATGAAATGCGCGGGCAGGGGGGAACCTTCGGCTATCCACTGATCACGACTTTTGCCAAATCGCTTTATGACTGTACCGGCAGGGGGTGCAACCAGAGTGATGCCGCCGTTGAAGTGGTAAAGGCGCATATTGATTCCATGCGCGTCGTCCTGAAAGAAAAGATCAAGGGCGATGGCGGGGAAGTCGGCAAACAGATATTCATGGGGCTGCGCAAGGCGATCAACAAGCACCGGGAACAATTTGTCGCCTGACCGGGCGTCAGAATGACGAAAGCAGGTCCGGTATGGAAGATGTTCTTTTTGTTGCCTCGAAAGTGTTCTGGTTTGTTGTTCAGCCAGGAAACCTCCTCGCTTTCCTGATCATTTTCTGTACGGGTTTTGGTATTGTCAGAAGCAGGAGCCGCTGGCTTGTGCGGGCAAACCTGCTTCTTCTGGGACTGACCTCTGCGCTAACCTTTCTGCCAATTGGCAGTTGGATAGAAGGCCCGCTTGAACAACGTTTTCCTCCGGCCGTTTTGCAGGAGAGCGCACCCGGGCCTGCGGGGGTTATCGTTCTTGGTGGTGTTATCGATCCGATAGCCACAACGGCCTCGGGGATGCCCTCGGTTGGCGGTGGTGCCGAGCGGGTGCTGGAGATGCTGTATCTTGCCAGACTGTATCCGGCTGTGCCGGTAATCTATACGGGTGGTTCAGGCCGGCTGACCAATACAGAACACCGGGAGGCAGATGCGGCGCGTCTTCTGGTTGAGCGAATTGGGATTGACCCCGGCAGATTTATTTTTGAATCCAATGCCCGGAATACATTTGAAAATGCCGCCCGCGTGGCGGAGCTGTATCCCCCAAAGCCGGGGGATACCTGGATTCTGGTTACGTCTGCTGCACATATGCCACGGTCAGTTGGTGTTTTCCGCAGGGCCGGGTTTAAAGTGATCGCATACCCCGTTGATTTTAAAATAAAAAAAGACGAGACGTTTTCGCTTCGGTTTGATCTTACCGGAGGATTGAGTGGTGTATCATCCGCTCTCAGGGAATGGATTGGTTTGCTTGCATACCGGCTGATGGGACGAACCAGCGAATTGTTCCCCGCACCCTGAAATCTTTCGGATGATAACGGTTTCGCAAGATTGCCGGATTACAAACTATACTCCCGATCAATCAATGTGATGAATAGCAATGCAAAAACGACTTTCGATGCTGGCTCTTTCATTGACTGTCAGCCTCAGCGCCGGCGCGCTGGCTGCCGAGCAGTCTTTCGATGCCTGGCTTGAGGGGGTTCGTCAGGAAGCCCGGGAGCGTAAAATTTCCGAAGCGATCATCACGGCGGCTCTGACTGATATCAAACCGATACCCCGGGTCATCGAGCTTGATCGTGGACAACCAGAATTTACTCAGACATTTCAGCAGTATATGGCGAAGCGAATAACGCCTCAGCTGATTGCGTACGGCAAAAAGATGATGCTGGAGCATCGTGAGATTCTCAATGAGGTGTCTCAAAAGTACGGTGTTCAGCCGCGGTTTATTGTGGCGCTTTGGGGGGCGGAAACCAGCTTTGGCCGCTATACCGGTGGCTTCAAGGTCGTTGACTCTCTTGCAACGCTGGCCTGGGACGGAAGGCGAAGTGCCTTTTTCCGTAAGGAACTGTTTAACGCACTGACGATTCTGAATCAGGGCCATACAACGGCCGATGTCATGAAGGGGTCGTGGGCAGGCGCCATGGGGCAAAGTCAGTTCATGCCGTCCTCCTATCTTTCGTTTGCGGAGGATTATAATGGCGACGGACGCCGGGATATCTGGGAGACGCAATCTGATGTCTTCGCATCAATTGCCAACTACCTGTCAAAATCCGGCTGGCGTGATGATCTGACATGGGGCCGGGCAGTTGACCTGCCGAAGGGATTTGATGAATCGCTGGTCAGTCTGGATGTGACCAAGACAATGGATGAATGGCGTGCTCTTGGCGTGCGCAAGGAAGGCGGCGGTGCCTTGCCGACCCGCAATATTGAAGCCTCCGTCATTCGTCCCAAGCGGGGTGGGGATGCTGCATTTCTGATCTATCAGAATTATCGCACTCTGCTGAAGTGGAATTATTCGCATTTCTTTGGCATTTCTGTCGGGTCGATTGCAGACGCTATTGGTGACTGATTTTGGGTTTGGGGGAGTTTGATATGAATTCGGGCAGAATTTACACGTCTGTTGACCGGCATTCTGTGTCGCGTGCCGGTAAACTTGTCGGGGCTTTCTGCCTGATGATGGGGATGGCGGGATGCGCAGAGATCAATCTGTTATCTCATGCGATCAAGGAGACGCTGCCTGAAAACTCGGAGCCATTTACCGGCGAAGGCGGCGAGTATGGTAATTCGACCTCCTACAAGATCGGGAATCCTTATCAGATCTACGGCACCTGGTATACGCCGGCCGTTGATTATGCCTATGACGAGACAGGCATTGCCTCGTGGTATGGGCCGAATTTTCACGGCAAGGACACCGCGAACGGTGAACGATATGATATGAACGCGCTGACCGCGGCGCACCGTACCCTGCCTTTGCCGAGTATTGTTCGTGTCACCAATCTGGAAAACGGACGATCAATTATTGTCCGGGTGAATGACCGGGGACCGTTTTCGAAAGGCCGGATCATTGATCTGTCCCGAAAAGCAGCGACCCAGCTGGACATGATCGGAGCCGGAACGGCGCGGGTTCGGGTGCGGATATTGTCGCGGGAAAGCCGTATGCTTGCGGCGCGACTTCAGGGGACGACACTTGCCTCAGGTGATACGACCCGGGTCACTGCCGCGCCAAGGACGAAAGTTGTCGCCCGGAATCTGAACGGCTCGGGCGTGGTTCAGCCAACACCGGTTGTTCAGTCCTTTACCGCTCCTCCGGCCACCCGTGCCGCAGCGCCGGCCGTAGGCGTGACCACACCGCTGCCGCAGACCATTACGCAAACGGTACCCGTCGATACGGATATGTTTATTCAGGCCGGATCCTTTACCGTCTATGAATATGCCAACCGGGCACAGGCACGGCTTGCCGGGCACGGAACGGCGGGAATTACCCACGCACTGGTGAATGGCCGGGATTATTTCCGTGTTCGGGTTGGCCCCCTGAGTACAGTCGATCAGGCTGACCAGTTGCTCGCATCGGTGATTTCGGCGGGATTTCCTGACGCCCGTATCGTGCTAGAGTAAGACGAATCATTCAGATCAAAATTTCGCCACAGCGGCCTGATCCGTTACGGATATCCGGATGCTGATCCGGCGAAAGAGAAAACGGAGGAAAGAACATGTTTCAGACGGTTAACCGGTTTGCCGGATTATGTTCTCTCGCAGGTTTTCTGGCTGTTGCTTCACCGTCATTCGCGCTGGATACCGCAGCCAAACAGGCCGTGATGATTGATGCGGAGACCGGTGCTGTCCTGTTTGAAAAGAACGCAGATGAACTGATGCCGCCATCATCCATGAGCAAGATGATGACGATCTACATGCTGTTTTCCAAAATCAGGGAAGGTTCGGTAAGCCTTGATGACAATTTCCCTGTCAGTGAAAAAGCCTGGCGGAAGGGCGGCTCGAAAATGTTCGTGGAAGTTGATACCCGCGTGAAGGTCTCTGACCTGATTCGGGGAATCATCATCCAGTCCGGGAATGATGCCAGTATTGTGGTGGCTGAGGCGTTAGCAGGTTCTGAAGAGGCCTTTGCCCGTACCGCTACCGCAAAGGCGCGGGAAATGGGGATGTCGAATACGACATTGCGTAACGCAACAGGCTGGCCCGACCCGGAACATATGACCACGGCCCGTGATCTGGCGACCCTGTCACTGCGGACGATCAAAGACTTTCCGGAACTCTACAAGGTGTATGCAGAACGCAGCTTTACCTACGCCGGTATCCGTCAGGGTAACCGGAATCCGCTGCTTTACCGTAATATGGGCGCAGACGGCCTGAAAACGGGCCATACAGAGGCTGCCGGTTATGGTCTGGCATCGACGGTCGAGCGGAATGGCCGGCGGCTTGTGCTGGTCGTCAATGGTCTCGACAGTGTGAAAGCACGGGGATCGGAATCAGAACGCCTGCTGGAATGGGGTTTTCGCGAATTTGCCAATGTCAGCCTGTTCAGGAGCGGCGATGTGGTTGAAAGCGCGGAAGTCTGGCTGGGTGATAAGAAACGGGTACCACTTGTCATTGATGAAGACCTGACAGTCACGGTGCCACGCAATGCCCGCAAGGATATGAAGGTTTCAGTGGTTTATGACGGGCCGGTTCCGGCACCGATTGCAGCCGGCGACCGGGTTGCCGATCTTGTGGTCAGTGCGCCGGGCCTTGAAGATCGTGTTATACCCCTGAAAGCGGCAGAAACGGTCAACCGGCTTGGGTTCGTCGGCCGTATTCTGTCTGCCGTCAAATATATTGTCTGGGGCGCGTGACCTTGGCTAACGGGCAGGAAGTGGGCCCATTCATCACATTTGAAGGCGGTGAAGGGGTTGGCAAGTCAACCCAGTGCAAGATGCTGGCCGCGGCCGTGCAGACTGCTGGGTTTCAGTGCGAACTGACACGGGAGCCCGGCGGATCAGAGGGGGCGGAGGCAATCCGAAATCTTCTGGTTACCGGTGAAACCGGCCGCTGGGACGGGCTGACTGAGGCCTTGCTGAATTATGCCGCGAGACGTGATCATCTGACCCGGCGGATTCAGCCTGCAATGGCTGAGGGTAAGTGGGTCATCAGCGACCGGTTTGCCGATTCAACGATGGCTTATCAGGGATATGGCCATGAGCTTGATAAAGAGACCATCCGGCGATTACACCGTCTGGTTTGTGGCGGCTTCCGGCCCGGCCTGACGATTGTTCTCGATCTGGCATCAGACAGGGGAATCGGCCGGGCGATTGAGCGGGAAGGGGGCGAAGACCGCTATGAGCGGATGCCGCTGGCCTTTCACGAACGGGTACGATCTGGCTTCCTTGAGATTGCCCGGCGGGAACCGGATCGTTGTGTTGTCATCGATGCCGACCGAACTGTTGAAGCTGTGCATGAACTGGTGGTGGGTGCTGTCCGGGAACGCCTTGGCATTACCTTATGAGTAAGAAACCCGCCGTACCTGATCTGGTTGATCCGTCTGACCCGCCCTGGTTGCCGCCACGGGAAAACCCGGAATTGCTGGGGCAGGGGGAAGCCGAGAAAGAACTGATCGAAGCCTGGTCATCCGGCCGGATGAGCCACGCCTGGATGCTGAGTGGCCCGAAAGGAATCGGCAAGGCGACGCTGGCCTACCGGTTCGCCCGGTTTGTCCTCTCGGGAGGTGGTGAGCCGGACATGTTTGGTGGTCCGCCCACCAGTCTGGCTACAGCACCGGAGGATGCGATTTTCCGGCAGGTCGCGTCGCTTGGCCATCCGGATTTTCTGGCGATCACCCGCAAGCTCGACAAGCAGGGCAAGAAACTGTCGCAATCCATTTCCGTCGATGTCGCCCGGCAGATCCCGGGCTTTATGTCGATGACACCATCGGCAGGTGACTGGCGGGTCGTTGTCATTGATGCCGTCGACGAGATGCGGCGGGAAGCGTCGAACGCGATCCTCAAGATTCTCGAAGAACCGCCACGGCAGGCGCTGATCATGCTGGTCTGTCATCAGCCATCACGTCTGTTGCCTACCATTCGCTCCCGCTGTCGGAGGCTGATGCTTCAGCCACTGCCGGAAACCACGGTCAGCCAGCTTATCACCCGGCATCATCCGGAAATCAGCAGCGGGCTGGTTGAGCGGCTGGCAGAAATTTCCGACGGCAGCATCGGTCAGGCAATGTCGCTGATTGATGCCGGTGGTATCGATCTGATGGATGATCTGGATGCACTGCTTGCCGGATTGCCGAAAATGGATATCCGCAAAATGCATGGTCTGGCTGACCAGGTTGCGAAAGCCGGCGCCGAGCGCCGGTTTACTGTCATGATGGACCTGATCTATCACAGGATCGGAAAATCTGTCTCGCTGGCGGCAGCTGGCAAGCTTGGTGAGGTCGGTAATGACGGTATGAGGGCCAGTGTCGCTGCGGCGGCAGGCGCCGGTTCGCTTGAACCTTGGATAGAGGTGTGGGAAAAGATCGCGCGTCTTGGTCGGGCCGTTTCGACTGTCAATATGGATCGCAAGCAGGCAGCACTGGATGCCCTGCTGTCAATCCAGTCAGTCGCGCAATCCAAAGTCTGATCAGCGCCGGACAGCAATGCCAGTCGGGCAGGGCTGACGGATCCAAAGCCTATAGCGGGAGCAGGGGCATGCCCTACTACGTCACAACACCAATTTACTACGTTAATGATGCGCCCCATATCGGCCATGCCTATACCACGCTGGCCTGTGACGTGCTTGCCCGCTTCATGCGGCTGGAAGGGGAAGATGTCTTCTTCCTGACCGGGACCGACGAACATGGTCAGAAGGTCGAGAAGTCGGCTATGGCGGCAGGCGTTGATCCGCAGACCTTTACGGACCGGGTTTCGCAGAATTTCCGCGACCTTGCTGTCGCGATGAATTTCTCCAATGACGATTTCATCCGGACCACCGAGCCACGGCATACAAAAGCTGTGCAGGATCTGTGGAAACGTCTGATGGATGCCGGTGAGATTTATCTCGGCAGTTACAGCGGCTGGTATTCCGTCCGGGATGAAACCTATTACGCGGAAAGCGAACTGGTCGCCGGTAAGGCGCCAACCGGCGCAGATGTCGAATGGGTGGAGGAGCCGAGCTATTTCTTCAAGCTGTCGAAATGGCAGGAGCCGCTGCTGAAATTCTATGAAGACAATCCGGATTTCATTGCGCCGGTCAGCCGTCGTAACGAGATGATGAGTTTTGTGAAGGGCGGACTGACTGATCTGTCGATCTCACGTACGACCTTCAACTGGGGTGTCCCGGTGCCGGGCGATGACAAGCATGTCATGTATGTCTGGCTGGATGCGCTGACCAATTACATGACCGCCGTTGGTTATCCGGATCAGGACAGCGACAGCTACAAGACATTCTGGCCGGCTGATCTGCATATGGTCGGTAAGGATATCATCCGTTTTCACACGGTCTTCTGGCCGGCCTTTTTGCTGGCAGCCGGATTGCAGCCGCCGAAACGGGTGTTTGCCCATGGCTGGTGGACGAATGAGGGCCAGAAGATTTCCAAGTCTGTGGGCAATGTCATCGATCCGCTGGCGCTGATTGAACAGTATGGTCTCGATCAGGTTCGCTATTTTCTGCTGCGTGAGGTTCCGTTCGGAAATGACGGTGATTTCTCGCACAATGCCATCGTGCATCGCATGAACGGTGATCTGGCGAATGATCTCGGGAATCTGGCGCAGCGTGTGCTGTCGATGGTGCACAAGAACTGCAATGGCGTAATTCCGCAGCCCGGTGCGTTCAGCGAAGCAGATAACGTCCTGCTTGAGGCTGCCCGCAGTCTGCACGGAAAGACACGTGAGGCGTTCCTGGCCCAAAGCTTCCACAAGGGACTGGGCGATATCTGGGATGTGATCGGGCAGGGCAACCGCTATGTCGATGAGCAGGCCCCCTGGGGCCTCAAGAAGACAGACCCTGAACGCATGGGGACGGTGCTTTATACCCTGGCAGACGTGATCCGGCGGATCGCCATTCTGGTACAGCCGGTGGTGCCGGAAAGCGCCGGCAAGCTGCTGGACCAGATGGATGTGCCAGAAGACAAGCGCAGCTTTGGCGACCTGGAAACGGCCCTGACGCCGGGGCAGGCTGTGCCGAAGCCGACCGGGGTGTTTCCGCGGTTCGTGGATGAAACGACCGACGGCGCCTGAAGATGCTGGTTGATTCGCACTGTCATCTCGATTTCCCGGATTTCGCTGAGGATTTTGATGGTGTTCTCAGCCGGGCAGAAGATGCAGATATCGAGAGCATTCTGACGATCTGTACCCATGTGACGAAGTTCGGTCAGATCCGTGCCATCGCCGAGGTGCACGACCATATCTGGTGTTCCGTTGGTATTCACCCCCACGAGGCGGAGAGCGAACCGCCCGTGACGGGGGCTGAACTGGCAGAACTTTCTGCCCATCCAAAATGCATCGGGATTGGTGAAACGGGGCTCGATTATTTTTATGAGCACAGCCCGAAGGCCGAACAGCAACGGAACTTCCGGGCGCATATCGAGGCATCACAGGATACCGGTCTGCCACTGATTGTGCATGCCCGGGATGCGGATGATGACACCATTCACATCCTTCGCGAGACGATGGCGGACGGAGCGTTTCCAGGGGTCATTCATTGCTTTACTGCCGGGCCTGAACTGGCCCGTGTGGCGGTCGAACTGGGTCTTTATATCTCTATCTCCGGGATCGTTACCTTCAAGAAAGCTGAAGATCTTCGGTCGACAATTGCTGATATTCCACTCGACAGATTGCTGGTTGAAACTGATGCGCCTTATCTGGCGCCGATGCCAAACCGGGGTAAAAGAAACGAGCCTTCCTTCGTTCAGCATACCGCTGCGAAGGTTGCTGAAGTGAAGGGCGTTACCCCGGATGATCTGGCCCGGATCACCACCGATAACTTCTATCGCCTGTTCTCGAAGGCCCGGCGACCGGCCGGATAACGGGTATGCGGATCACCATCCTGGGATGCGGATCTTCCAGTGGTGTGCCGGCTGTCGGTAACTACTGGGGAAGCTGTGACCCGGATGAGCCACGCAACCGGCGGCTCCGGTCATCGGTCCTGATTGAAGTCTCGGGCAAGCGTTTGCTGGTCGATACGAGTCCGGATCTGCGGGAACAACTTCTCCGCGTTAACCATTCCCATCTTGATGCTGTTCTGTTCACCCATGCCCATGCGGATCATGTTCATGGCATCGACGAACTGCGCTGGGTCAACATGGCAACGGACCGATGGCTCGATGTCTATTCTGATCAGGTCACGCTGGACGAGATTGGTCAGAGATTCGGATATGTCTTCGAAGAACAGTTCCGTGACAGGCCATTCTACAAACCCTGTCTGAAGGCTCACCGGATAGAGCCAGGGCAGTTTGATGTCGCGGGTCTGACGATGACAGCCTTTGATCAGGACCACGGATATTCCCGAACGCTCGGTTTCAGGATTGGTGATTTTGCCTATTCGACAGATTGCGTTGCTCTCGATGACCGGGCGTTCGATTGCCTGAAGGGGGTCGATATATGGGTCGTCGACTGCTTCCGGATGGAACGGCATTCGACGCACAGCTGGTTCAGTCAGACCCTTGAATGGATCGAACGCGTTCGGCCGGGGCGGGCCATCCTGACGCATATGGGACCGGATATGGATTATAAAACCGTTGCTGGCCTGTGCCCGAACGGTGTTGATCCAGCCTGGGATGGAATGGTAATCGAAATTTAGAATGTCTGCTTTATAGTTAGGGCTTAATTTCTAATCCATTGTTTATAAATGATATCATATTTTAGATAACGTATATTATGCGACATTACGAATTATGGTGATCTGCGTCTCGGTCGCAGCCCGGCCTGTCGATCCCCTCACTTTTCTAATCAATGTTTGTCCTGGAGGCTGGTCGCACGGATGCCGCTATCGATCTTGCTGAGATGCTTCTGACGAACTGTCGGATGGTTCCGATACAGACTGGCGATACGATATCTCACACTTGTTATCAGGCTGGCATCCATCCGGCCCAAAGCTCCGGGTTGGCCGGGATCACGAAATCGCTATCTGATCGGTGGTTGCATCCGGGATGGTTGAGCGCATCTTCGGGACAACCGCCGGAGTGACATTGTTGCTTTGGTGTTGTTCAAACCAGATAAGGAAATATGTGATGACTGACATTACCCCCCTCTTTCCGCGTCAGACTGTTCCGTCGCTCAAGGTTGCGACTGTCGGTGGCGGCTCATTCGATCTCGGTGACAGCAAGCCTGAGAATTTTACCATGGTGGTTTTCTATCGCGGACTGCATTGCCCGATCTGCGGCAACTACCTGGCCGACCTTGAAAAGAAGCTCGGTGACTTCGCAGAGCGTGGCGTCAACGTCGTCACGGTTTCCAGTGATGGTGAAGATCGCGCCGTTGAGGCGAAGTCCAAATGGGGTCTCGACAAGCTCGTCATGGGCTATGGTCTGGATCTCGACAAGGCCCGCGAATGGGGTCTCTATATCTCTTCGTCGAATGGCGTGACCTCATCCGGATTTGAAGAGCCGGCCCTTTTCAGTGAGCCGGGCCTGTTCCTGGTCCGTCCGGATGGCACCCTCTATTTCGGTACAGTGCAGACCATGCCGTTTGCCCGTCCGAACTTCCGTGAAATCCTCGGGGCTCTCGATTTTGTTCTCGCAAAGGGCTATCCGGCCCGTGGCGAAATCGTCGACCACAAGGCTGGAAAATAATCTTCTGACAGTCTGAATCAGAACGCCCGCTCCGGGAAAATCCGGGGCGGGCGTTTTGTATTTATATCAGAATATTTGAAGTAACTGACAATCCGGGACCTCCGGTCAGGAGGCCCCGGTGTGAAGCCTTGAGCAGGCTCAGAAGTCGAGGCCGAGGGCTTTGGCAACCCCTGCCCCATAAGCCGGATCAGCCTTGGCAAAGTGACAGAGCTGCAGCCGGATGATGTTCTCCGGAACACCCTGCATGGCACCGGCAATGTTGCCGAACAGCTGGACCTTCTGATTGTCATCCATCAGCCGGAACAGATCACCGGCCTGGCTGTAGTCGTCATTGCCATCGCGATGATTGTAGCGATCGGCATCACCGGAAATCTTCAGCGGCGGTTCGGCATAGCCTTTGTCTTCTGCCGGGCCGTTGAAGCTGTTCGGCTCGTAATAGGCATCTGTGCCTTTCGGAGCATCGAAGCGCATCGGGCCATCTGCGTGGTAATGATGAACCGGGCATTTCGGACGGTTCACCGGCAGGGCTTCATAGTGAGTGCCAACCCGGTAGCGGTGAGCATCCGCATAAGAGAAGATACGGGCCTGCAGCATCTTGTCGGGCGAGAAGCCGATCCCGGGAACGATGTTCGACGGTGAGAAGGCCGACTGTTCAATCTCCGCGAAATAGTGATCCGGATTGCGGTTCAGTTCGAGCGTCCCGACATCGATCAGCGGATAATCCTTGTGCGGCCAGACCTTCGTCAGGTCGAACGGGTTGAGGTGATAAGTCTCAGCATCCAGCTCCGGCATGATCTGCACCTTGAGGTCCCAGCGCGGGAAGTCGCCCTCTTCAATCGCATTATACAGGTCTGCCTGTGCGCTCTCGCGATCATTGGCGATGACGGCGTTGCCTTCGTCATTGGTCCAGTTCCTGATGCCCTGGCGGGTCTTGAAGTGGAATTTCACCCAGAACCGTTCACCATCACTGTTGATGAAGCTGTAGGTATGGCTGCCATAGCCGTTGACGTTGCGATAGCCCTGCGGCAGGCCGCGATCAGACATCAGAATGGTAACCTGATGCAGGCTTTCCGGCGACTGTGACCAGAAGTCCCACATGGCTGTCGGGCTGCGCATATTGGTGCGCGGGTGGCGTTTCTGGGTATGAATGAAATCAGGGAACTTCAGCGGGTCGCGGACAAAGAATACCGGCGTATTGTTGCCGACAACATCCCAGTTGCCCTCGTCCGTATAGAACTTCACGGAGAACCCCCGGACATCACGTTCGGCATCTGCCGCACCACGCTCACCGGCGACCGTCGAAAACCGCATCAGGATATCAGTCTGCTTGCCGACCTCACCAAACAGGTTGGCGCGGGTATAGGCAGTAATATCATTCGTGACGGTAAAGGTGCCGTAAGCACCGGAACCCTTGGCATGGACAACACGCTCGGGGATGCGCTCACGGTTCTGATGGGCCAGCTTCTCAATCAGCTGGTAATCCTGCATCAGCACGGGGCCACGGGCACCGGCAGTCAGGCTGTTCTGGTTGTCGGAGACCGGATTACCACCGGTCGTGGTCATTGTGGGGCGCTTGTCGCTCATAACGTCTCTCCGTAATTTTGGGTGCAAGCTTCGTTGCTTGCGTGGAGAGAACGTATCGGAGCCGGGTTTGTTTAGGAATTTGACTGTCTGAATGATGGTGATAGGCGAATTCAATCATCAATCAGGCTGACAACTCCGGGTGCTGCCCGACGGACCGTCTGGCACAGCAGGCGGATATCATCGGGCCGTGGAAAGCTTTTACGCCAGACCGCCCCCACCCGGCGAAAGGCAGGCCCGGCAAACGGTCGAATGGCAATCCGGCCATCATGATTGCTGCCGGAGACGGCCATTGCCGGCAGCAGGGTGACGCCAAAGCCGGCTTTGACGAGCTGACGCAATGTTTCCAGGCTGGCTGCCCGGAAGTCGCCGCCAAGTCCGCCGGATGACGGACGGCCGCAGATTTCCATCGTCTGATCCCGCATACAGTGTCCGTCATCAAGATACAGCACATCCTCTTCCGCCAGTTGCTGACGCAGGACGGCCTCTGTCGCGGCAAACGGGTGGTCGGGATGACAGGCGACAAGAAAGGATTCATCAAACAGGGCTTCCGTCGCCAGTTCGTCACCATCCAGCGGGAGGGCCATGAATCCGACATCCAGATCGTGATTTATCAGGCTTTCGGTCAGATGGGCGGTCATATCCTCGACGAGAACCGGAATGAGATCCGGGTAATCGGCAACGAGGGCTGGCAACAGCCAGGGCAGCATATAAGGAGCCAGTGTCGGGATGCAGCCAATTCTGAGATGTCCCGACATCGGGCGCGATTCATCAGACCCCACCTGCCGGATCATGTCTGCCTCAGCGAGAATATTGCGGGCATGACGCAGCACCTGTTCACCGGCATCGGTCACTGAAACCGACCGGTTTGTGCGCTCCAGCAAGGCAACACCCAGTTCCGCTTCCAGCTTTTTCAGCTGCGTTGAAAGTGTGGGCTGGCTGATATTGCATTCGTCAGCCGCATGGCCGAAATGGCGGTGCTCTGCGACGGCAATGAGATATTTCAGATCAGAAAGGTTCATTCGCTTAATATATCAGAAGGTCGGGTATGATTGACAGAGAAGATGGCAAGCCTGCATTCATCCCCCGGTTAACCCGGCTCTGGCAGGGAGCGGGCAAGCCGGTTATTCTCATGCCGACTCACCGGAGGTTCCATGTCCCTGCCCCAGACGCGTCGTCTGCTCGACATCATGATACGCCTGCGTGACCCGGAAACAGGTTGTCCGTGGGATATCGAACAGACATTCGAGACCATCGCCCCCTACACGATCGAAGAAGCCTATGAAGTGGCTGATGCGATTGAACAGAAGGATATGGCTTCCCTGCGAGATGAACTGGGCGATCTGTTGCTGCAGGTCGTCTATCACACCCGGATTGCCGAAGAAGCGGGGCTGTTCAGCTTCGATGATGTTGCCGCCGGCATTGCTGACAAGATGGTCCGGCGTCACCCTCATGTTTTTGGTGATAAGCAGGTTGATGACGCAGAGGCCCAGACCCGGAACTGGGAAGAGCAGAAAGCCGCTGAACGGCGTGAGAAAGCCCGGGGCAATGACGAGCCGGAGAGTGCGCTGGATGGCGTTGCACGTACCCTGCCCGGTCTGCTGCGCGCACAAAAGCTGACGAAACGGGCGGCCCGGGTTGGCTTCGACTGGCCACATGTCAGCCAGGTTTTTGATCAGCTTGATGAGGAAACGGCAGAGCTTCAGGCCGAAATTGACGTTGACCAGCCTGTCCATGACCGGCTTGAGGATGAACTGGGCGATATGCTTTTCGTGATGGCCAACCTTGCCCGCAAGCTGGATGTTGACCCGGAACAGGCTGCCCGACGGGCAAATGCCAAGTTTGAGCGTCGCTTCCGCCGGGTTGAGCAGTTGCTGCGCGATCAGAACCGGTCCTGTGAAGAAGCCTCCCTTGCCGAGATGGATGAACTCTGGCGGGTGGCCAAGACCGAAGAGCGGGCTGTCGCAGCCCCTGACACCATTCTTGCGAAGCGGACGGGAACCTGATGATGAAACGCCGCCTGCTTTCCCTGACCGCAGCCCTGCTGACGGTGATGGTCCTTTCCGGCTGTTTTCTGCCGCAGAAATTCGATGCGGAAATCGTTATCGACAAGAAAGGCGCTTTCGGGCTGGCCTTTGAAGGAGAGCTGATCAGCCTGCCGCTGCACCGGGCGTTGCTTGACGGGACTCTGCAGGATAGCGAGGAACGTGAAACCCGGATACAGGATGTCTGGACAGATCTGGAGAATTCCGGACTGACGGAGGTAAAACATCTCGGTCGCTCCCGCTATTCAGCAAAATATGAACGGCATGGCCATCTGGGGCTGGTGCGGTCTGTCTTCTTCATCCGGCGTAACGCCAAGATCATGACCATCGAGTACAATTCCGAGGTCGAGGAGATCACGGTCCGGGGGGCTTATCTTCGTACCGATCAGAAGCAGCAACTGGCGAAGATGGGCCTGTCGATGCAGGGCCAGCTTCGTGTGCGCACTGATGCGAAGGTGATCCAGCAGAATGCGGACCGGGTGGTCGAGGAAGGTTTTCAGCGGACCTATATCTGGTTCATCGACAATATTTACGGCCCGGCGCCGAAACTTGTGATCAAGGTAACGAAATAATGCTCTCCACCCTGCCCTTTGAAGCTCCGGCCCGCTTGCTGGAACTGGCTAAAGATCTCGCGCCGGTTCGTATGGCCGTTGTTGGTGCTGATGACCGTTTGCCTATGGAAAGTGCCCGGTCGGCAGCAGATGCCGGTCTGATCGATCCGGTGCTGATTGGCCGGGCTGACCGGATCAGGGACTGTGCGGCAGCGATCGGCTGGGATATTTCCGCTGTCGAGGTTGTCGACGAGCAGGATGAGGCGGCGAAAGCCGTCAAAGGGGCTGCGATGGCGGCTGACGGGCATGTCCGGGCTTTGATGAAGGGGCAGATCCACACGGATCATCTGATGCGCGCGGTTCTGACCCGCAGCGCTGGCCTGCGGACCGAACGACGGGTCAGCCATATCTTTCACATGACTGTGCCGGGCAGCGACAAGGAGCTGATGATCACGGACGCGGCCGTTAATGTGGCACCGAATCTGGCTGGTCTCATGGATATTACCCGTAATGCCGTGGAATTGGCCCATAAGCTTGGAAATTCCCGTCCGAAGGCGGCTCTTCTGTCTGGGACGGAGACGCCGATTGCCTCGATGCCATCAAGTGAACTTATGGCTGAGCTGTCTGCTGCAGCAAACGATCCTGCCACGGGTATTGCAGATGCCGATATTTATGGGCCGCTGGCCTTTGATAATGCTGTCAGCCCGGAGGCGGCACGGCTGAAGGGCATCGACAGCCCGGTTGCCGGAAATGCCGATATTCTGGTTGTCCCGAACATCGAGATGGGCAATGGCCTGTTCAAGATGATGGTCTATTTCCGCAGTGCCTGTGCAGCGGGCATCGTGATGGGCGCGAAAATCCCTATCGTCCTGACTTCCCGCGCAGACCCGCCCGAAGCCCGCCTTACAGCAGCGGCTATTGCGGCACTGGTTGCCTGACAGGACGTCCGGGCACCAGTCTCAGGCCAGTCCTGGAACCGACATAAGCCGGGTTCCGGGACCTGCGCTGATTGTTCTTCAGTCCGCTTTTGTATCTTACGCTAATGCCCGCAGATGGCGGATCGGGCGGCGACCGGCGATGGCGTCGAGGGCTGTCAGGATCGCCTCACGGTCGATGCCGTGCTGGCGATAGACATCACCGATGGTTCCGGTCTGCCCGAAATGCTCGACCCCCAGTGATTTCATGCGATGGCCGTAGACGGAGCCAAGCCAGGCCAGAGTTGCCGGATGGCCGTCGAGCACCGAAACGATCGCGCAGTCGCGTGACAAGGGTGCGAGGAGCCGCTCGATATGACTCATGGCATGTGTCTCGCCGCGTTGCCGGGCGCGTTCTGCCGCAGTCCAGCCGGCGTTCAGACGGTCAGCGGAGGTAATGGCCAGCAAGCCGATATCCCGCCGGTCTTCTCCGGCCATCCCGACAGCTTCGATCGCTTCCGGTGCAACGACGCCGGTGAAAGCGACGATGGCTTCGGCGTTCGGACCGGGGCGACGCAGCCAGTAGGCACCATTGATGATGTCTTCACGCAGTTCCGGAGTCATTTCACGCTTCGGCTGTTCCAGAGTACGGGTGGAGAGGCGAAGATAGACGCTGCCCCCGGTCTCATCGCGGAGCCAGGTCTGTTCACCCGGGTCCCCTGCTCCGTCGCGCTGCATATATTCGAAGCCCCAGCCCATGATGACACCCAGTTCGTCGACAAAGGCCGGTTCAAACGACGCCAGACCATCCTGTGACATGCCGATCAGCGGTGTGCCAATGGACTGATGCGCACCGCCTTCCGGTGCCAGCGTGACGCCTGACGGCGTGGCCACAACCATGAAGCGGGCATCCTGATAACAGGCGTAGTTAAGGGCATCGAGACCGCGCTGGATAAAGGGATCATACAATGTGCCGACCGGCAGCAGACGTTCACCGAACAGGGAATGCGACAGGCCAGCCGCCCCCAGCAGCAGGAACAGGTTCATTTCGGCAATGCCGAGTTCGAGATGCTGCCCCTTCGGGTCGAAAATCCACTTCTGGGCGCTGGCGACTTTTTCGTCCCGGAAGATGTCAGCCATTTCATCACGGGCAAACAGCGAACGCCGGTTCACCCAGCCACCAAGATTGGTCGAGACGGTAACATCCGGTGACGTGGTGACGATGCGTTCGGCCAGTGCGCTGTCAGACTTTGCCAGTTCCAGCATGACCTTGCCGAACCCTTCCTGGGTCGACATGTCGGAGCCACTGATGACAGGGAAATTCTCAACCGGCACTGTCGCTGCATTATGGCGGCGGGTGCCTTTTGCGTTGAATGGTACGGCTGACAGATAGGACTGAAGCTTGTCGTCCGGCTGGGCCAGCCCTTCAAACCAGTCCCATTCCCGCCCGCTGCGGACATTCATGCTGGTCTGGAGTTCGGCCATCTGTGCAGGGTTCATCAGCCCCGCATGATTGTCCTTGTGACCGGCCAGCGGCAGGCCCCAGCCCTTGACGGTATAGGCGATGAAACAGACCGGGCGATCATGGTCGATGCTGTTGAAGGCATTGAGAATACTTGGCAGGCAATGACCGCCAAGATTGGTCATCAGGTCTGACAGTTCGACATCACTCCGCCGCTCAATCAGGTCGGTCACATCGCCCTGATCGCCCAGCTCGTCGAGCAGACGTTTGCGCCAGGCGGCACCGCCCTGAAACGTCAGTGCCGAATAGAGCTGGTTCGGGCATTTATCGATCCAGTTGCGCAGGGCCTCGCCGCCCGGCTCTTCAAAGGCAGCCTGTTGCAGGGCGCCGTATTTCAGGGTGACGATTTCCCAGCCGAAGGTGGCGAAGGTTTTCTCGATGCGGTCATAGAGGCCTTCGCGCACCACACCGTCGAGGCTCTGGCGGTTATAATCAATCACCCACCAGGTATTGCGCAGACCGTGTTTCCAGCCTTCCAGCAGGCACTCATAGATATTGCCTTCATCCAGTTCGGCATCACCGACAAGAGCCACCATCCGGCCTTCCGGTACGGATTTTGACCAGTCTTTGGCCCGGACGTAATCCTGAATCATGGAGGCAAAGGCCGTGATGGCGACACCGAGGCCAACCGATCCGGTCGAGAAATCGACATCATCCACATCCTTGGTGCGGCTGGGATAGGATTGTGCGCCGCCAAAGCCCCGGAAATTTTCGAGCTTTTCACGGGTCTGGTTGCCAAGAAGATACTGAATCGAATGGAATACCGGGCTGGCATGGGGCTTCACGGCAACACGGTCCTGCGGGCGCAGAACCGAGAAATAGAGCGCTGTCATCAGCGAGACCATGGAGGCGCAACTGGCCTGATGGCCGCCGACCTTCAATCCGTCGGGTTTGTCGCGGAGATGATTGGCATTGTGGATCGTCCAGGAGGAAAGCCAGAGCACCTTGCGCTGTAATTCGCGCAGAATTTCAATCTCGTTGGCGGTGGTCATGGCAGAATACTCCGGTTGAATAGCTGATTTTGGCAGATCATAGCTGAAAGCCTCTGGCATTTCCTCGCGTATTTGCCAAAATCAGAATTGATTTCGCAAGATTGTGTCCATCTTCTGATGTCGAGTGAAAGAACCTGCTAAATGAAACTGGATAACATTGATAAAAATATCATCCGTGCGTTGCAGGGTGATGGCCGGCTGAGTAATCAGGAACTGTCCGAGCGGGTTGGCCTTAGTCCCAGCCCCTGTCTTCGGCGGCTGCGTGCACTGGAATCGGCGGGTGTGATTGAAGGTTATGCAGCGAAGGTCAGCCAGAATGCTGTTGGTCTGCCGGTTTCCGTTTTCGTGTCGGTAAAGCTTGAGCATCAGGTGGAAGAGCAGCTCGACCGGTTTGAAGCGACTTTGCGGGAATGTCCGGAGGTGCTGGAATGCTATCTGATGACCGGACCCCGGGATTATCTGCTCCGTATCGTCGCCCGCGACCTTGCAGATTATGAGCGCTTTCTGAAGGAGACCCTGACCCGCATTCCCGGCGTTGCCTCCATCGAAAGTTCCTTCGCGCTCCGTCAGGTCAAGGCAAGTGCAGCCCTACCGCTGGGCTGATAGGCGGAAATGGCTCCGGTGGCCAAACCTCATGTTCTTTTGAATCTGATCAGCTGGCGGAGCGTATCAGGGAGGCCAGCCGTTCGATGCCCGGTTCAATTCGCTCCATCGATATGGAGGAATAGCCGATCCGGAGGAAGTTTCTTGGCGGGTTCTCTCCCATGAAATGTACGGAGCCCGGTTCAAAAACAATGCCGTGATCGAGGGCCTGTGCAGCCAGCCGGTCAGAATCGAGTTTGGAGGGGCCTTCGACCCAGAAACTGGAGCCGCCGAAGGTCGGGGCACGATGGCTGTCCGGCAGGTGTTTTTCCAGTGCGTCACGCATGGCGCTCCAGCGCTGGCTGTAGATCTTGTGCAACCGGCGGATCAGGCTGTCATGGTGGCCAAGCATCAGGAAAAGAGCAGCTGTCCGCTGATTGTTGGTCGGTGCATGTCGCATCATCAGCCAGCGCAGCCGACGGGCCTCGGCAATGACTTCAGCAGGCGCGACGAGATAGCCGATCCGCAAACCCGGTGCCAGTGTCTTCGACAGGCTGCCGACATAGAGCACCCTGCCCTCTGTATCGAGTGACTTCAGTGCCGGTGTCGGGTCGCCAACGAAATTGGTTTCGGCTTCGTAGTCATCCTCAATGATGATGAAGTCTTTTTCATGCGCTTTGGCGAGTAATGCCCGCCGCCGCTCCAGCGGCAGGGTCACGGTGGTCGGCGACTGGTGGCTGGGGGTGGTGAAGACCAGATCACAATCATCAAGCTGCTCATCGATGATGAGGCCGGATTCATCGATCGCCAGTGGTTTCAATTGCCGGGTGACTGCGCCGAACACATTGCGGGCATCGACATATCCCGGATTTTCGACACCAACCAGGGATCGTGGCGTGGCCAGCAGTGAGGCGATCAGCCAGAGGGCATGCTGGGCACCAACGGTAATCAGAACCTCGTTTTCTGACGCGCGGACGCCACGCCGCGGCAGAATGCGGGTTCTGACCTGTTCGATCAGGTCCGGATCATCTTCGATCCGGGCGTCGTTGGCCCAGTCGCGTACAGCAACCCGCCCCATGGCCTGACGTGAACATTCCCGCCATTCTGCCAGCGGAAAAAGGCCGGGATCCAGCTGGCCGGAGATAAAGGGAAAGGGAAAATTCTGCCAGTCCGCCGGTTTGCGGACAATAACGGCGTCCCGGGCCGGGCTGCGCAGGCGTCTGGACCAATCGATCTGTTCTTCCTGGCTGATCTCAGTCCGCGCCGGCATTTCGCCGCGTAAGGCCTTCAGCCGCCCGTCGACAACGTCTGTGCTGACAAAAAAACCACTTCGCTCGCGGGCATTGAGAAAGCCTTCATCGACCAGACCTTCATAAGCCAGAACTACTGTATTGCGGGCAACACCAACTGTTTTGGCCAGTTTTCGGCAGGATGGCAGGGTTGCGCCGGGAGCCAGCTGACCATCCAGAATGGCGGTGACGATCATCTGCCGGATCCGGGTCTGCAGGGGAAGCCCGTTATCATCAGGCATGTGGAACAGAAATTCTCTCATGGGGCCAGTTTATAACCAAAACTCTGCTGTGGCCCAACCAAAACGAATATTCTGGCGCTGTTTTGGTGCAAGGCACTGGCATAGTTTTACCCCAGCAACAAAGCGCCAGTGCCGCGCCATTTTCGGGAGTTCTGCGATGACCATCCAGTTCACGACCAATGACCTTGAAAGTCAGTGGATGCCGTTTACGGCGAACAAGGACTTCAAACAATCACCTCGTCTGCTCGTGAAAGCAGATGGCATGTATTACGAAAACCATGAAGGTGGTCGCCTTCTGGACGGCTGCGCAGGGCTGTTCTGTGTTGCGGCTGGTCATGGTCGCAAGGAAGTTCGCGATGCCATTTATACGGCGCTGGAACAGCTGGATTATGCCCCTCCGTTCAATACGGCTCATCCGCTGAGTTTCGAGGCTGCCCGCAAGGTTGCACGCATTCTGCCGGATCATATGAACCACGTCTTTTTCACCAATTCCGGTTCGGAATCGGTTGATACGGCGCTGAAGATTGCTCTGGCTTACCATTACGCCCGTAATGACAAGATGCGGACCCGCTTTGTTGGTCGCCAGCGTGCCTATCATGGTGTGAATTTCGGCGGGTTGTCGGTCAGCGGCATGGTGAAGAACAAGGAAGTGTTCGGACCGGGTCTGCCGGGTGTTCTGCATATGCGCCATACCTGGTCAAAGGATGAGCGTTTCGTGGCAGGGCAGCCGGAAACCGGTGCTGACAAGGCGGAAGATCTGCAGGGCTTTGTCGATACCTATGGGGCCGAATCGATCGCCTGCTGCATTGTCGAGCCGGTTGCCGGTTCAACGGGCTGCCTGCCACCACCGAAAGGTTATCTGCAGCGCCTGCGTGAAATCTGTGATGCCAACGGTATCCTGCTGATCTTCGATGAGGTTATCACCGGATTCGGTCGTATGGGGACCGCGTTCTCTGATGGTGTCTTCGGCGTTAAGGCTGACATCGTGACGATGGCCAAGGCCCTGACCAACGGCACGGTTGCCATGGGGGCGGTTGCGGTGAGTGATAATGTGTATGAGACCATCATTTCGTCAGGCGGCCCGACAGCCGTCGAGTTTTTCCATGGATATACCTATTCAGGGTCCGTTCCTGCTGCTGCGGCCTGTGTTGCTGCCATGGACATCTATGAGCGCGAAGACCTGTTCGGAAATGCTGCGAAGATGGCCGGACCGTTCCAGGAGATGGTTCATTCCATGAAGGAATTTGGCCTGGTGACCGACATCCGGTCGATTGGTCTGCTGGCGGGTATCGACCTTTCTGTTGATGAAAAGCCCGGCAAGCGTGGTTATGAGGTGATGAAGGCACTTTATGCTGCGGGGCTGCTGGTCAAGCTGACCGGCGATTGCGCCCTGCTCTCCCCGCCGCTGATCTGTAATGAAAGCCATATCGATGAAATGGGGACGATTTTGCGGAAGACGCTGGCGTCCTTCTGAGCCGACGACCGGTCTCTAAGAACCCAGACCCCTCTTCCTGAAGAAGGAAGAGGGGTTTTTCGCTGAATCAGGCTGCGTCAGCGTCTCTTTTTTGCGCTGGTGAGCCAGTGACGGATTGCTCCGGCTCTTCGTCAGGGTTGAGCATGCGCAATTGCGCGATCTGACGGGCAACCCGCAGGAAGCATTTTACGATTTCAGGATCGAACTGGGTGCCCGCGCCATCTTTGATATAGGCAATTGCCTTTTCGACCGACCAGGGTTCCTTGTAGGGACGTCGTGAGGTCAGGGCGTCAAAAACATCACTTACCGCACAGATACGACCTTCAACCGGTATTTCTTTACCGGACAGTTTGTTCGGGTAGCCCTTGCCATCCCATCGTTCGTGATGAGTTTTCGCAATACGTTCTGCCATCTGCATGACCGGTGACGGGTGGCCGGCAAGCATGTCTGCCCCAATCTGGGCGTGGGTCTGCATGATGGCCCATTCGCTGGGATTCAGGGGGCCGGGTTTCAGCAGAACACCGTCTGGAATGCCAATCTTGCCAACGTCATGCATCGGGCTTGCGCGAAGGATCATCTGGGCAAATGTGTCACCAAGCCCGGCTTCAAGGGCAATCAGCCGGCAGCCTTCGCTCATGCGCTGTACATGCGTGCCGGTTTCATTGTCGCGGAAGGATGAGGCAATGCCGAGGCGGCGGACGATTTCGAGCTGGGCGTCTTCCAGTTCCCGGGTCCGTTCCGCGACTTTCCGTTCAAGAAGGACGGCATGGTTGCGGCGTTCCTTGTAGAGGGCACGAATTTCCAGTGAATTTCGGGTCCGGGAAAGGATTTCCTGATTATCAAACGGCTTGGTGATGAAATCTTTTGCGCCGAGTTGCAATGAGCGATGCCGGGTCTGTTTGTCGGTTTGTGCCGTAACAACAATGACCGGAAGATAATCATCGTCCGCAACATTCGAGGCCAGTCGCTCACATAACTCAAACCCGTTGATGTGGGGCATTCTGATATCAAGGAAAATCAGATCAAACTCGTTGGCACTGACCTGACTTTCGACCATTCGCGGGTCTGTTACCGTCGTAATATCAGTAAAGCCATCCCTGCGAAGCGTGGCTTCCAGTACCATCACATTCACCGGCAAATCGTCGACGATGAGGATACGTGACCGGGTGATGGTCGAGTTGGAAATCATCTCTCTGAGACTTTCGGTGCTGACGAGTGCTTTGATATTCGGTGAAGAATGGCGAATGCGGGTGGTCTGGGCAATTGCGGTTATCCACGATAGAAATGATTTTACGGACTGCTGGGGGCAGTCTGGTCCAGTTGGACGGGGGTAATGCCGTCAGTTGTCCTCCTTCCCGATTCCGACCAAAAGTGATGAGCGAACAAGGTCTGCAACGGTGATTGCACCCATTTTCTCCATGACCCGTGAGCGATGGACCTCGACAGTTCGCTGGCTGATATTCAGTTCGAAGGCAATCTGTTTGTTCATCAAACCGCCCGCAATGAGATTGAGCACGTCCCGTTCCCGCTGGGAGAGGCTTTCAAGTCCTTCTCGTGCTTTCAGGAGGTCCTGCCGGTCGAGTATATTGCGCTGACTGATACCGATTGCCTGCTCGACACTGGCCAGTACCTGCCGGGTGTTTATTGGCTTCTCAACAAAATCAAAGGCACCGCTTTTCATGGCCTCGATCGCAACAGGCACGTCGCCATGCGCAGTGACCATGATGACCGGCAACGGGCATTCCCGGGATTGCAGTTCACGTAATGCAGTCAGGCCATCCATGCCAGGCATCCGGATATCAAGCAGGATGCAGCCCGGTCTGTCGCTTGTCATTTCATCAAGAAACCGGTCTGCCGTTTCGAATGCTTCTGTCGCGATGCCATTTTTCTTCAGGAGAGACAGCAGCAGGTCGCGATTAGCTTCGATATCATCGACAATATAGACAAGTGCTTCATCGTTGGTCATTTTTCCCCACTTTCAGCATATGACTGTATCAGGTTCCGCACTTCCCGGATATTGATCGGTTTTGTCAGGTAATCCTGAAACCCGGCTTTTTTACCGCGCTCAACCTGTTGCGGCATGGCATCTGCACTCAGTGCGACGACTGGTGTGTCCAGTAATCTTGTTTCGTTCTGGATGATTTTCAGTGCTTCATACCCATCCATTCCCGGCAGGTTGATATCGAGAATGATCAGGTCCGGTCGATGACTGCGCGCCAGTGACAGGCCGATTTCAGCAGTTGTTGCGGTCAGCAGGGTCACGCCCTCAATCCGAGAGACGACCTCTTCCATCAACATCATGTTCGCCGCATTGTCCTCGACATACAGTACGGTTGTTCGTGTCGTCGCAGCTATTGTTTCCGGATGATCTGTAACGCTGTCGGCCGGCGTGGACTGGATCATGTCTGTCACATCAGCGATTTGCAGTTCTATCCAGAACGTACTCCCCTCGCCAGCCACACTCTCGAAACCGATATCGCCGTCCATCTGCTCAATCAGTCTCTTGCTAAGTGTCAGGCCAATACCGGTACCTTCAATGCCACTGTTTTCTGCGCCCAGCCGGGCGAAGGCTTCGAAAACCTTGTCATGCTTATCTGCAGGAATACCTATCCCGGTATCCTTTACCAGAATGCGCAGTTTGTCGGGAGACATGGTTTCCATGTCGATTGTCACCGTACCATTCGTGCGATTGTATTTGATCGCATTCGACAGGACATTAATCAGTACCTGGCGCAGCCGGTCTGTATCGCCGCGAACAAAGATACCTGTGATTTGTAAAGGGTCACAGATGAGATCGACACTCATCTGCTTTGAGAGTGATGAACTGAGACCGATACATTCCTGAATCAGGTCGAGAAGATGAACGTCAGCAATGTCGATTTCGCTGTTACCGGTTTCGATCTTCGCCAGATCAAGCACCTGATTGATTAGTTTCAGCAAATGGTCGCCGGCTTTGGCGATTTGTGAAACGAACCGGAGTTGCTCGTCATTCAGGGGGGCATCAATGTCCGTTTCCAGCAACTGACTGAAGCCGAGGATCGCATTCATGGGCGTCCGGAGCTCATGGCTCATGCTGGACAGAAACTCAGACTTTGCCCGGTTTGCAGTTTCCGCCTGACCTTTGGCAAGGCGAAGTTCACGTTGCGCCAGACGTTCGCGGGTGACGTCCATTCTCAGGCAGACGCGACTGCCGTTGGGAATTACCCGATCAACACAGCGGATCCATCGTCCGTCCGCCATCTCGACTTCGTATATGGAGTTTTCTCTGTATCGATAGGACACGAGGTAGTCATGAACATTCTCGTAAAGTTCGTTCTTCTCCCGGAAAAGGTTATGTGTCTTTGCCCGTTCATGGAGTTTCTTGCGATCCATTCCGACAGAAATAAAGTCTTCGGGAAAGCCCATCATCTGAAAGTATTGCGTATTGAACAGAAGAACACGGCTGTGGCGGTCATACATGACCAGCCCTCCCGGGAGGGACTCGATTGCTGCCGTCAGATGTTCCCGGTTTTGCTCCAGTTCATTCTGCGCTTTGATCTGGTCTGTGACATCCAGAAGAATCGTCTGGATGGCTTTTCCGCCTTCCCAGTGAATCCAGCCCGAAATTGCTTCCGCCCATCGGATGGTATTGTCCTGTCCGATGACCCTCAGGCGATGCTGTTTTCGGCGTTCATCATCATGAGGAGGTGAAAAGGGCCGCGCTGTCCGTTGTTTGTCGTCCGGATGTATGAACGAATCAAGTGTAGGCAGGGTCGTCAGGTCGTCAGCCTCTTTCAGACCGAATATATGTGCAGCCGGTTTATTACTGAACAGGATGCCGGTTTCATCATGAATGACGATGCCCTGAAAGGAGTTTTCGACAATGGTCCGGAAGTTGCGCTCGCTGATTTCCATGTCACGGCGTACGCGATCCCGCTCACTGACATCTATCATCACGCAGAGTGTTGCCGGTTTACCATCCCAGTTTACCAGACTGACACGGTTCTCGAAGATAGCCTGTGAGCCATCAGCCCGGACGGCAGCGTAGTCGTATATTCGTGGTGCCTCCTTGGCTCCGGATTGCCGCAGTTCGGCATTGCGCATCATGCGGCTGTGTTCCTGCGGGGAAATATGTTCGAGCGCGCTTCTTTCTATGACTTCTTCCGGATGCTCATACCCGAGCATCTGGGCGTAGGTCATATTTGAGAACAGATATTCAAAGTCCCGCTGAACACAAATTCCCAGGGGCGTTTCCTCAATGAGAGAACTGTAGCGTTCATTGGAATGTGCGAGAGCTTCTTCAATGAGCTTGCGGTCACCGATATCGATGATGGTGGCCTGTGTGACGACCCGGTCATGCCACGGAACCAGCGTAATATAAATGACGGCCCATGAAGATGAACCATCGCGCATCCGGGTTTGTATTTCATAGCTGTCAGGAACGGGTTTGCCGGCAGCGCGGCATCGGATGTCATTTTCTATGCGCTCCCGGTCCTGATCGGTAACCAGCCCGAAAATATCAGTTTCTGCGAGAAGCTGTTCCGGGGATGCATAGCCAAACATGCTCGCTGCCGCCTTGTTGGCCATGAACAGGGTGCCCTGATCATGCAGCAGGATACCGACAGCAGAAGTCTGGAACAGCACCTCATACCGTTCCGTGAATTCCCCGAGTTCACGGCCCCGGCTGTCGACAATACTCTCCAGATCGCTGTTAAGGTTTGCCAGTATCTCTTCGCTCTGACGCTCCATCGAAATGTCTTTGATTTCGACGATAATGGAATCCGGTGAATCTGCAGCAAAAGGTGAGATGGTGAGCAACAGATGTGTTACAGCCAATCCCTTGTTTGTAACCCTGATCTCAATTTCGCTCCGGTCGCCGTCTGCAGTCGAGGCCAGTGCCTGAAGGAGGCGTTTTCGTTCCTTCTGGTCTTCGAATGCCGTCTGTCTTTCTGGCGAAACGTCGAGAATGTTCCCGGTGTTCGACAGTATGTTGCGTGCTGCAGTATTGGACTGGCGTATAGCCCCGTCCGGGCTGACAATAACGATGCCGGTCGATTGTGCTTCAAAAACAAGCGCGTAATCCACTGACGCCATGCCTTTTTCCTCTGATAGAGGGGAAGTGCTGACAGGCTCAGGAGATTTTGACTTTTTTCTCATCAGCGCTCGTTCACTCAACCGGGTGAAATATAGTTCATGACCTTCCGATATTATCCGGTGGAGGTCAAAGAACTTGGGGCAATCTTGATGATCCGGGTGAGTCTTGTGGACGTTACAACTTCATGATGCAAGAATTGCCGTCAGACAGTTGAGGTTGCGCATGCTTGAGACGGCAATTATTGCCTTTACGACTTTGTTCGCGACAATAGGACCGCCGGATGTCGCCGTGCTTTTTGCAGCACTGACTCCGGATGAAACTCCTGCACAGCGCCGGAACATTGCCCTGAAGGGCGTCCTGATAGCGACCGGTGTCCTGCTGGTTTTCGCCATATTCGGACGGGCCGTTCTTGATATCTTCGGTATTTCGCTGGCGGCGTTCCGGACGGCAGGTGGTGTACTGCTGTTGCTGATTGCCATCGATATGGTCTTTGCCCGGCATTCCGGAAGCACCTCGACCACCGATGAGGAAAATGCAGAAGCTGTAACGCGTGACGATATTTCCGTATTCCCGCTCGCAACTCCTTTGATTGCCGGGCCGGGAGCAATCGGTGCGACAATGCTGCTGGTCTCGAATGCGGAGTCCTATACGCTGGCACATCTGGTTGTCGTTGCCGTGTTGCTGGGCGTGCTTCTGCTTACTTTCCTGCTGCTTCTGGTTGCGACGCAGGTTCAGAAATTACTGGGTGTGACCGGCCTGCAGGTTGTGTCCCGGGTCGTTGGCGTGCTGATGACCGGTCTTGCGGTTCAGTTCATCTTTGATGGCGTGAAGGCAAGCGGCCTCATCTGACTGTTGTGGCCGTATATGATTAAACTCTGTCCGGGACATTCTGTCGGCTAACCTGGCCGCCCTTATTTTGGGGGATTGAAATTTCATTCGCTGAAATTTAGAATGCACTGGATGAAACAAATCGTTCGTCGTATGAACGATCGTCTGCAATAAGCAGATATAAACTTCTGGGAGGATACACTGTGACATCATTTACCCTTTCCCGGCGTCTTCTGACGCTTTCTGCCGGTGCAGTTGCTGCCGGCCTGACTCTTGCGCCGACATTCGCTACTGCTGCGGATGAGTTCCCGAGCAAGCCGATTGAGATCGTTATTCATTCCAGCTATGGCGGCGGCACCGACGTAACCGCACGTATGGTTTCTCTCCGTGCACGGAAAGAACTGGACACGGATATTTCCGTTGTTTCAAAGCGTGGCGGTTCCGGTGCCAAGGCACAGGAATATGTGCTTTCCAAGCCTGCTGACGGCTACACCCTTCTCGCTCTGACGCAGACCCACCTCTATACGATTGCCCAGGGCAAATCGAAGATGGGTATTGATGATATGGTTGGCGTTGTTCGCGCAATGGATGACCCGACGTTCATTACGGTCGGCAAGAACAGCAAGTATAAAACCATTGATGATCTGGTTGCTGCTTCCAAGTCGGCTCCTCTGAACTGGGGTGTTGCGCAGATCGGTGGCACCGAGCATATCGCTCTGGCACGTTTCGCCAAAGCGGCTGGCATCAAGTTTAAGGCCGTTCCGTTCGGTTCCGGCGGTGAAATGATTCAGGCCCTGCTGTCTGGTGACATTGAAGCAACGCTTCCGAATGTCTCTGAAGCCGTGACCCAGATTGAAGACGGTTCGGTGAATGCGCTGGTGGTTCTGGCTGGCAAGCGTCTGGCTGGCTATCCGGACATTCCGACATCTGTCGAAAAAGGCTGGGACGTCAAGGCATCCACCACCCGTGGTTATGCTGTCCGCGCCGGAACGCCGCAGGCTGTGATCGACAAGCTGTCTGAAAAGCTGGTCAAGTCAATGAAGCATGAAATGTTCGCTACCTATCTCAAGGGTGCTGGCCTGACCGTTGACGATTCGGTCGCAGGTACAGTGGAATGGGATAAGCAGTTGAAAGCTGAATATGCTGACTCGGCTGCAGCGCTGAAAGAGCTCGGCATCATCAAATAAGTTGATACCGGGAAAAATCCGATGACTGATTCCAGTTCGTTGGCGAATGACGGGCGGAGCGATGCTCCGCTCGTCCATCGCGTTGACCTCGTTGTAACCCTCGTCCTCTTCGCTATTTCCTTATGGCTGTTCTATGTCACCACGACCTTTGAGGAAGTGTCGGCATTGTTCAGTACGGGCATGGCGCCGGAAATATACCCGCAATGCATCCTTGTGGTGATTATGGGGCTGGGTGTTTTCATTCCATTTGAGCATCGCTTCGTAGAAGGTGGTGCAAAGCGCCTCAGCAAGGGGCGTGATAAGCCGTTGCCCAGGAATACCATCCTGACAGCGTTGCTGATGATCGTTATTGCCTCACAGATGCCGACACTCGGTGCCCTGCTGACGGTGATCCTGATCTGCCTGCTTATGCCCATAATGTGGGGCGAACGCCGGCCGATCCCGATCATTGCCTTTACGGTGATTTTCACCCTCTGCATCTGGGCCTTGTTCAATTATGCGCTGAAGGTGCATTTCGAGCCTGGCTTGCTCTCCGTCTTTTTCGAATAGGACAGTTTCATGGACGCAATGTTTGAGGGCCTGTCTCTTATATCGAACGGGCCAGCCATTCTCGCGATCTTTTTTGGTGTGTTTGTCGGTGTGCTTGTTGGCGCCCTGCCCGGCCTCAGTTCACCAATGGCGATCGCACTTCTGTTGCCTTTTACAATCTCTCTGCCGCCTGCATCCGCTATTGGTATGCTTGCTGCCTTGTATTGTGCGGGTACCTTCGGCGGATCAATCACCGCCATTCTGATCAATGCCCCGGGAGCTCCCCCGGCAGCGGCGACCGCTCTTGACGGTTATCCGATGGCCAAACGTGGTGAAGCCGGACGGGCTCTTGGCCTGGCGACTTTCTCCAGTGTTATCGGCGGTGTGATCAGTCTGTTTATCTTCCTGCTGGCCGCCCCGGCTCTGGCGGCTGTGGCGTTGGAATTCGGTCCGACCGAATATTTTGCGCTGACGCTGTTTGCACTTTCCATGCTGGCGACGATCAGTGGCCGTTCCGCAATCCGTAACCTGATTTCGGGTTTCGTCGGGTTGTTGATTGGTACTGTCGGTATCCAGCTGGTAACGGGGATTGAACGTTTTACGTTTGGCATTCCCGAGCTGTCTGAAGGTATCAGCTTCATTCCTGTGCTTATCGGGCTGTTTGCTATCGGAGAACTGCTGTCACAGACCAATTCCGCAAATGTAGCCTATGACCGGATTACGTCGGTCGTTGTAAAGCTTCCATCGAAAGAAGACTTCCGTCGGGTTTTCGCAACGGTTCTGCGGTCTTCCGGTATCGGAACCTTCATTGGCATTCTGCCTGCTGAAGGCTCAACCGTAGCGGCGATCATTGGCTACAACGAAGCCAAACGCTGGTCGAAGACACCGGAAGAGTTCGGAAAAGGTTGTCCGGAAGGTATCGCCGGTCCGGAAGCAGCGAACAATGCTGCAACGGGTGGCGCGATGGTTCCGACACTTGCTCTCGGTATTCCGGGCAGCGGGTCAACGGCTGTCATTCTCGCCGCACTCATCATGCATGGTGTCCGGCCGGGTCCGCAGCTGATTAACAACCAGCCCGAGTTCATGTATGCGATCTTCGGTGCCATGTTGTTTGCGAACTTCATGTTCCTGGGTATCGGCTTTCTTGGGGCCAAGGTGTTCTCGCGGATTACCATGATCCCGAAACAGTTCCTCTGGCCGGCAGTCTTCACCTTCTCGGTGATTGGTGCCTACTCCTTTGCGAGTTCCGTGTTCGATGTCTGGATCATGCTGTCTGCCGGTGTCGTCGGCTTCATCATGAACCGTCATGGCTTTGGTCCTGCTCCGCTGATCATGGGTGTTGTTCTTGGTCCGATCGTTGAAGAAAAACTCGGTCAGGCCATGATCATCATGGATAATCAGTGGTGGCGGATGTTTGAAAGCCCCATTGCGCTGTTCTTCTTCCTGCTGACAGCAGTCAGCCTGATGTGGCCGCTGGTTCGCAAGTTCCGCAAGCGGTCGGCGAAGGCAGCAGCCTGATGGTAACCTGTTATGTGGATGCAGACCGTCTGACGATGGTTCTGCGGGATGCATCCACATGACCCGGGCTGAAAAATTTTCAGACTGGGCCACATCCCTTGTTTCGGGTGATCTGCCTGAGGCGGTTGTGCATCAGGCTGGTCGCTCAATGCTTGATGTGGTCGGTCTGGCCCTTTCTGCCCGGCGTGAAGATTACGTAAGCGCGTTGCTGGCCAGCCACCCGGCTGAAGGCAGTGGTACCGCTTTTGGTCATGCGACCGGACTTGCTCCGCAGGATGCGGCGCTGGTCAATGGCGTTGCCGGTCATGGTGAAGACTATGACGATACTTTCGAAGGCACGCCGGTGCATACCGGTGTGGTTGTCGTTCCGGCCGTCCTGGCTGCCTGTGAGGCCCGGGGATTGCCGGCAACCCGTGCCCGTCTTGGTATCGCTGCGGGTGGTGAACTTATGTGTCGCCTGGCGGTTGTTGCACCGACAGCGATTCACCGTGCCGGATTTCATCCGACGGGAGTCGCTGGTGCACTGGCTGCTGCTGCTGCTGTCTCGGTTGCGATTGGCCTGGATGGTGAGCGGATGTCCCGTGCTCTGGGCATTGCCGGGTCGATGGCCTCGGGCATTATTGAATATCTGGCGGATGGTTCGTCAACGAAGCGTCTGCATGCCGGATGGGCAGCTCATTGCGGTTATCGTGCGGCATTGTTCGCAGAGAACGGCTTTACCGGTCCGAAAAGCGTTATCGAAGGTGAACACGGTTTCTTTCTCGGATTTGCAAAACCCGGGATTGACCGGGACTTTGATCAGATCGACCGGGACCTCGGTGACAACTGGCTCTATGCCTCCATTGCCTTCAAACCCTATGCCTGTGGTACCATGACGCAGCCCTTTGTGGATTGTGCCATTGCCCTTCGCAACAAGGGGGTGACTCCTGATCAGGTTGCGCAAATTGAATGCAAATGCGGTGAAGGTACTGTTCATCGTCTTTGGGAGCCACTGGCCAGCAAGCAGAAGCCGGCGACACCTTATGCAGCCAAGTTTTCGACTCCCTATTGCGTTGCTGCCGGACTGGTAGATGGCGCTGCGGGACTGGCTCAGTTTACAGACGAGCGGATTACCAATGCGGACCTGCTTCATATTGCCGGACTGACGCGATATGAAATTGATCCCAAGGATCCCTACCCCGCAAGTTATCGCGGTCATGTTCGTGCAACCCTGAAAGACGGCAGTACAGTCGAGGCCACCCAGCCACATATGCGTGGTGGTGCGACTGAGCCGCTGACAGATGACGAACTGAAAACAAAATTCACTGCCAATGTTATGTTTGGCGGTTATTCGGCGGCTCAGGCCGACCATCTGTATAACCATGCATCAGCCGTTCTTCGCGGTGATGCAGTGATTGATCTTGCGCCCTTTGCGCAACAGCCCTGAAAGGAAGCATCCTAACATGCCACACGTACCTGCCTCGACCGCGTTGGACCATATTCGCGTTCTTGACCTGACACGGGTCCGGTCCGGTCCGACATGTGTCCGTCAGCTTGCCGACTGGGGCGCTGACGTTATCAAGGTAGAAATGCCGGAAGCACTGGAAGCAGACGGCGCACTTGGCGCGAAACGGCATACCGCGGATTTCCAGAATTTGCAGCGCAACAAGCGCAGCCTCACCCTGAACATGAAAGACCCGGACGGGGTTGCTCTGCTCAAGAAACTGGTGAAATCAGCTGATGTTGTCGTCGAGAACTTCCGGCCTGATGTGAAACATCGCCTCGGGATTGATTATGACAGCCTGGCAGAGGTAAACCCGGCGATCATTCTGGCTTCAATTTCAGGTTTTGGTCAGGATGGCCCTTACATGAAGCGTCCCGGCTTTGACCAGATTGCTCAGGGTCTGGGTGGCCTGATGTCAATTACCGGTGAACCGGGGCGTGGTCCGATGCGGGTTGGTATTCCGATCGCCGATCTGACCTCCGGCCTGTTTGCGGCACTTGGCATTTTTGTGGCGCTGATGGAACGCCAGAAGTCCGGCAAGGGGCAGTGGGTGCAAAGCTCCCTCCTCCAGGCACAGATTTTCATGCTCGATTTCCAGGCTGCCCGCTATCTGGTTCATGATGAGGTGCCGGAACAGGCAGGAAACAACCACCCGACGAGCATCCCGACTGGCGTTTTCAAGACGAAAGACGGCCATATTAACATCGCGGCCGCCGGTAATACGATCTGGGGCCGGCTTTGTGATGCGATTGGCAAGCCCGAGTGGAAAGAGGATCCGCGTTTCCTCGATAACGCAGACCGCCTTGCCCATCGCGACCTGCTGAACGGCATGATCGAAGAACTGACACCGACGAAAACCAGCAAGGAATGGATTGATCTGTTCGCCAAAGCCGGTGTTCCAAGCGGCCATATCTACAATGTCGGTGACATGTTTGCTGATGAGCAGATCCAGCATCTGGGCATCGCCACGGATATTGAGACAACGGCTTTTGGCAAGACACAGCTTATTGCACAGCCGATTCATATGAGCCGCACCCCGAGTGAGCTGAAGGTCAGCCCGCCGGAGAGAGGCGAACATAGTGATGAAATTCTGGAATCGCTTGGTCTGTCAGCGGATGAAATTGCTGATCTGCGATCCCGCAACGTTGTTTGATCGAGGAGTTTTCTGAATGAGTACGGATGAAATCGCAGCACCAAAAATGCTGGCAGAAAAACATGGTTCTGTCGGACATATGATCTTCAACAATCCGGAGCGCTATAATGCGGTCTCTCTGGATATGTGGGATGCTGCCGTAGACATTCTTGAGGGTTTTGTCTCTGACGATGAAATCCGGGTGATTGTCATGTCCGGTGCCGGTGGCAAGGCCTTTGTGTCCGGTGCTGATATCTCGAAATTCGAGAAAGAACGCGGATCCCAGGAAGCAGTTGCGCACTACAATGCGCGGATCAAGATTGTTTATGACAAGATTGCCGCCCTGCCGAAGCCGACCATTGCCATGGTCAATGGCTTCTGCCTTGGTGGCGGGCTGGCGCTGGCTGTGAGCTGTGACCTCCGCTTCTGTTCCTCGAAGTCAAAATTCGGACTGCCTGCTGCAAAGCTGGGTCTTGGTTATCCCTATGGTGGTCTGAACCGTCTGGTTGATACCGTTGGACTGGGACAGGCCAAGGACATCGTGTTCTCGGCCCGCCGCATGGATGCCGATGAAGCGCTGCGGATCGGTCTGGTACAGCAGATCGTTGAAGAGGCTGATCTGGAGAAAACCGTGATGGATTACGCCGCGACCGTTGCCGGCAATGCGCCGCTCACTGTTGCTGCGATGAAGTTCATTATCGGGGAAACCCGTAAAGACAGTGAAGACCGTGACATGGACAAATGTCAGGAAATGGTCGACGTCTGTTTTGCATCTGAAGACTATATCGAAGGCCGCCGCGCCTTCATGGAAAAACGCCCGGCTCAGTTCAAGGGCCGCTGATTTCCCCTGCACTGGCTTTATCGGGCCAGTTTTTCAAGCCCGGCCCCTGAGCAATCAGGTGCCGGGCTTTCTTTTTGCAATCAGTCATCCGTGTTGATACCCAGAATGCAAAACGCCGCGCGATCGATGATCACGCGGCGTTCCCTGTTCTGGATCTGCCAGACGGCCCGCAGGACGGCCCGGAGTTGATCAGCTGATGACTTCGGTGCCCTTGATCTGGGTCCGGTGCATACGACGCCGGCTTTCCGGATCGAACGGATCACGGCGATGCAGAACTGAGAGATTGTTCCAGATCAGAACGTCATCCAGTGCCCATTCATGTCCCCAGGCGAATTCCGGCCGGGAAGCATGTGCCCAGAGCTGATCCAGCAGCTTTTCACTTTCCTCGACTTCAAAGCCAACAAGGTAGGAATAAGGGCGACGGCCGAGGAACAGGCATTTGCGCCCGTCACGCGGATTGGTCCGGACCAGCGGATGATGTGCGCCCGGAGTCTTCCGGACATCCGTGATTTCCTCATAGCCACGACGGAGATGGCCAGCGCTGTTATGAGAGCAGTCATGGACGGCTTTCACGCCTTCGATCCGCTTCTTCATATCGTCTGGGAGTGCCTCATAAGCGGCATACATGTTCGCGAAGTAGGTATTGCCACCATCATCCGGAATTTCGAGAGAATGCAGGATAGCGGCTTTCGGCGGCGTATCGATATAGGTCAGATCAGCATGCCAGACTGCCTCGCCTGCGCCGAGAATGCCCTGTGGCTGGCCATCCTGTACGATGTTCGAGATGACATTGATGACCGCATATTTCGGATGCATCTGCTTGCCGTATGGATTCGGTGCCGGTGGATCAAGCTCGCCCCAGAACTCACTGAAAGCCATCAGGTCTTCGTCGCTGATTTTCTGATTTCGCAGGATCAGAACAAGATGGTCGTTCCATGCCTGTTCAATGATTGCGAAGTCATCTGCGGTAATACCCTGTGCCAGATCGACCCCGCGCACTTCTGCGCCAAGCGCACCATCGAAAGGTACAATTTCAACCTGACTTTTAACGGCTGCTGCTAGTCCGGACATTTCATTCTCCACTGTTTGTTCAAAGAGATGCAATCTCATTGAGTGAAACAGTAGTTTCATCCTGTGAAATCGTCAAGTGGTTTGAGAGGCAGTTTCGCGAATTTCCACAGAAGAATTTTCGCCGTGGAAACCGATGTCGGTTGTTCCTTCCGCTACACGGCTGATTTTCTTTGCAGCTTCCTGAACCATCCGGAGCGCGATCTGTCGTGATTCGTCGCTGAAACGGGTGGTAACACCGGACACAACCAGCGTGCCGATCATATGTTCATTAGCGACCAGCACAGGCACCGAGACTGATGTGGTATAGGGTTCCCGGCCTTCGTCGACGAGATAACCGTCAGCACGGATCCGGTCGAACTCTTCGCCCTCATCACCTGAGAAAGCGAGCATGACACGACCGGTCACACCACTGCCGACGGCAAAGCTGGCCCCTTCGTTCAGGTGATGACGAACTGTCAGCGGGGAGTTTATGCGAAACAGGCAGGTTCGCCGGTCGCCATGCCGCACATAGAAGGAGGCACTTTCCTGAACCCGGTCGACAATTTCACGAAGTAATGGCCGGATCGTGTTTTCCAGCGGTGAGGTTCGCGAGAATGCCTGCCCGAGAAGCCACGCCTTCGGCCCAAGCCTGAAAGTCAGGTCGCCTCCCCGCACCAGCATTCCATGACTCTCCAGTGAGGTGCACAGGCGGAGCGCCGTCGTTTTATGCAAGCCAGTACGCTCTGCGATGGCTGTGAGAGTCAGCGCTGCTGGACCTTCAAGAAAAGCATCCAGGATCAGAATTGCGCGGTCGATAGTTTCAGCCATATGTCTCTGCTTTCGGCGTATGTGTTTTTGGTTTTCTTTAGCCTACCTTCTGGAACTTACCATGGTCTTACGATTCTACACAGCAGGGATGGTGTTAATCCGGGGAGGTTTCTCCGTAACGCTCCTGCCGTTTTTCAGCTTCTTTGAGTTTGTCCCGGTCGATGTTCGGCCAGTAGCCGGCCGGCATCACAATGTCACCGTCTTCGAAGCGGAGCGGATTGGCGAACAGCCGGTCCGAAGGTTTCAGAAAGCCGTTGAATTCTCCGGCATTACGAATGGTATGACGGGCAACGCAGGCTTCCATCCAGCAGCAGACTTCGCTCGACAGGCCATCGCCCAGAACCGGCTCCATGCCATGTTCCCGGACAGCATCAAGTGATTCGCGAAGCAGGTCGAGACCGCCAAAACGCTTCAGCTTGAGTTTGCAGAAACCGACGCCCTTGATGGTTGCCGCCCGTTCAATGTCCGGCAGTGCACAGATCGGCTCATCAAGCATGAGCGGAACATTCGAGGCGGCTGCAACGGCGGCATTGGCATCCCAGTCATCCGAATCACAGGGTTGCTCAAACAGCTCTACCCCTTCCGGATTGATGGATGATGAGAATTTGATTCCGTCTTCGCGTGAATAGGCCCGATTCGCATCCACGCGCAAGGTCGCACGCCCGTCCGTATATTTCTGTATGACGCCAAACCGTCTGATATCGTCTTCGACATCCTGACCGACCTTGATCTTGAAAGTCCGGAATCCGGAGGCAAGCCGCTGTTCGACTTCCCGCGCAATACCTTCATCGTCATTTGCATTGAACGGGGTCAGCAGGGGCAGCCGGGTGTCGGCATCAACCGTCAGAATGCTGTGATTCTGCAACATCTCGATCGCGGTGATGATGGAGGTTGCGGCAACCTTGCTCTCGGCCATGCGTCGGGTGACTTCTGCTTTGGCGTCCACCAGACTCATGCCAGTGATTTTGGCTGAGAGCTCTTTGACGAAGGCCCAGCCCCCTTCCCGGGTCTCGCTGCTGGAACCGGGGGAAATATGTCCTTCGCCCCAGCCGATAACGCCATCTTCTCCAATGGCTTCGACAATGATCGGCTCGAATTCGGTGTAGTTACGATAGGAAAGTTTATAGGGGGTATGCAGGGGAAGTTTGATTTCCCGGAGCACGAGTCCTGCAAGTTGTTTGCTCATCAGACATTGGCCTCCAGCCAGGGGGTTCTTGCGCGCCAGCTTTCCTCAAATCCGTCAATCTTGTCGGCGTGAGTCAGGGTAAGGCCAATTTCATCCAGTCCCTTGGTGAGGCATTCCTTGGCAAACGGATCGATATCAAAATGGTGTTTTTCACCGGATGGAGCTTCCACGGTCTGTGCCGGAAGATCGACACTGATCGGTGCTCCATTGCTGTCGGTGACCTGCTGTCTGAGTTCAGCGCAGACATCGGCCGGAAGAACGACAGTCAGCAGGCCGTTCTTGACGCAGTTCGCGGCAAAAATATCACCGAAACTCGGTGCAATCAGGCAGCGGAATCCGGCATCGACCAGTGCATACACGGCACCTTCTCGAGACGAACCGCAGCCAAAGTTCTGGTCGCTGACGATAATCGCAGCGTCGCTGTAGGCTTCTTTGTTAAGGGGAAACTGTTCCCGTTTTGCACCGGTTTCATCATACCGAAGGTCGTGAAACAGGAATTGTTCATAGCCGACAGAGCGCGGGTTTTTAAGGAACCGGGCCGGGAAAATCTGATCGGTGTTCACATTGATCTGATCAATGGCAACGGCGCGTTCACTGATTTTGTTTACGGGTTTCATGACCGGCCCTCCTCGCCCAGTTCCCGGACATCTGTCAGATGTCCTGTGATTGCAGCAGCTGCGGCCATCATCGGGCTGACCAGATGGGTGCGTGACCCCCTGCCCTGACGTCCCTCAAAATTGCGATTGGATGTCGAGGCACAGCGTTTGCCCTTGGCGACATTGTCGCCGTTGATGGCAACGCACATGGAACAGCCTGCATCATGCCATTCCAGACCGGCCTGAATGAAAACCTGATCCAGTCCTTCCGCCTCTGCCTGGCGTTTTACGTTGCGGGATCCGGGAACAACCATTCCCGGTATCTTGATACTGCGTCCCCGTACAACATCGGCGGCGGCACGCAGGTCTTCGATCCGGCCATTGGTACAGGATCCGATGAAAACCTGATCAATGGGAATGTCTGTCAGCTTCATGCCGGCTGTCAGGCCCATATAATCGAGGGCACGTTCCATTTTCTTGCGGCGGAAGTCGCTGCTCTCTGAAGCCGGATCAGGGATAGTTCCGTCAATCGGAGCGACATCTTCCGGAGAATTTCCCCAGCTTGCCATGGGGACCACCGAACCGGCATCCAGTGTTATGTCCCGGTCAAATGTGGCACCGTCATCTGTGGCCAGTGCCAGCCAGAAGGCAACGGCCTTGTCCAGGTTTTCCGCCGAAGGTGCATAAGGGCGACCTTTGACATAGTCGATGGTCTTGGCATCCGGTGAGACCAGCCCGGCGCGGGCGCCTGCTTCAATCGACATGTTGCAGACGGTCATACGCTGTTCAACCGTCATGTCGGCAATAGTCGATCCGGCATATTCGATGACATGTCCGACAGCCCCGCCGGCACCGATCTTGCCGATGATGGCAAGAATGATGTCTTTGGCCGAGACCCCATAGCCAAGTTTGCCATCGATTGTGATCCGCATGGTTTTCGGCCGCTTCCGCCAGATCGACTGGGTCGCCATGATATGAGCGGTTTCCGAGGAACCAACGCCAAACCCGAAGGCACCCAGGGCGCCATGGGTTGATGTGTGACTGTCTGCCCCCGCGATAATCAGGCCGGGCTGGGTGATCCCCTGTTCCGGGCCGACAACATGCAGGATACCCCGGTCCGGATCGTCCGGGCCGAACAGCCTTGTCCCATATTGTTCCGCGTCGGCGCGGATGATCTCGACCATCTTGGCGATGGCCGGGTCCGGCTTTGCCCCGTCTTGCCGGGTTGCGACATAATGGTCGGAAAAATTGAAAACCTGACCGGGATTGCGGACTTTATGGCCATCGCGCCTCAGATTATCGAAGGCGTGGAATGAATTCTCCTGTGTCAGCAACCGGTCGACATACAGCAATGTATCGCCATCCGGCTGTTCCAGAATGGTGTGGCTTTCCCATATCTTGTCAAAGAGCGTTTGCTGCCGTGTCATAATGTCCAACTTGTCGTTATTCCCATTGCTTGAAACTATCATGCTGTACCGACTGGTGAAACCGCGATTTCATTCTATGCGAAATGTTGTTGCAGGCATTTTGCTGACGGATCATCATTTCACCGGTCGCCGAAGCGGTGTACTGTTTCGCCATGGCTCGTTCAGCATCCGGAAAACTTACCCCTAATCAGTTGGCCGTCCTGCGCATTCTGCAGGCGTCAGGTCGTGCGCTCGGGGCATATCAGATTCTCGGGGAACTGCAGAATGACGGCCTGTCAGCCCCGCCCCAGGTTTACCGGGCGCTTGACCGGCTGTGCGCTGACGGACAGGTGCACCGGATCGAAAGCCTGAATGCCTTTGTGGCCTGTGATCAGCATGGGCATGAAGATGACGTGGGGTTTGCAATCTGTGAAAGCTGCGCGGCGGTCAGCGAGCTGCCGCTGGACGCCATTGAAGATGACATGCGCAAGCGAACCGGTGCACTGGGATTCTCGATAAGTCGCACGCGTGTTGAGTTGATCGGACTCTGTGCTGAATGTCAGGCGACCGGGGCAGCCGCAGAAATGAATGGCTGAATCTGGTGTTGTTATAATATAACGGTGCTTCGCAGGTTCGCGCAGACTGTGTTCTGGTGTTCTGCTACCGAAATTCATCTGAGGCCTGTTGTCTTGAACCCTTCTCACCTTGTCCATCTCAGGGATGTCAGTCTGACGCTTGGCGGCAGGGATATCCTGCAATCTGTGGCGCTGGATATCGTCGATAATGAAATCGTCACGCTGATTGGCCCGAACGGCGGCGGCAAGACGACGCTGGTACGCTGTATTCTGGGGCTGCTGAAGCCTGATCAGGGTGTGATATCACGACGTGATGGTCTGAAAGTCGGGTATGTTCCGCAGCATTTCAGTGTGGACTGGACGATGCCGCTTTCCGTCGGGCGGCTGATGTCACTGACGCAGATCCATGACGAGCCGACAATCCGTTCGGCTCTGGCGGAAACCGGCGTTGAGCATCTGATCGACGCCGCCGTCCAGACTCTGAGCGGCGGTGAATTCCGGCGGGTTCTTCTGGCTCGTGCTCTTGCCGGACAGCCCGATCTGCTGGTGCTGGATGAGCCTGTTCAGGGGGTCGATTTCGCCGGAGAAATTGCACTTTATGACCTGATTACGCAGATACGGGACAACCGCCAATGCAGTGTGCTGATGGTCTCCCACGATTTGCATATTGTTATGTCATCAACTGACCGCGTGGTCTGCCTGAACGGTCATGTCTGCTGTTCGGGCATACCCGGAGATGTTGGTGCCAATCCGGAATATACCCGGCTTTTCGGACCGAGAGCGGCGGATGCATTTGCCGTCTACACCCATCGCCATGATCACCATCATCATCTTGATGGGCAGATCGCTGACGGTATGCCGGAAACCTGCGCAGAGGATCATCAGCACTGATGTTTGACGATTTTCTTTTCCGTGCCGTGGTTGGCGGTATCGGCGTTGCTCTGGTTGCAGGCCCGCTTGGATGTTTCATTGTCTGGCGACGCATGGCCTATTTCGGCGATACGGTCTCGCACAGCGGATTGCTTGGCGTGGCGCTGGGCCTGTTGCTGGGGGTGAATGTGTCATTCGGCGTTCTGGCCGTCGCCGTGTGCATTGCGGCCTGTCTGATTCTGATGCGCCGCGTGCGGGCCATTCCAAATGACACGCTGCTGGGCATCCTGTCTCATGCATCGCTTTCTATCGGTCTTGTGGTTGTTGCCGTTGCCGTTTCTGTACGGGTAGACCTGCTGAGTTATCTGTTCGGGGATATCCTGGCCGTTGGAACAGATGATATTGCCCTGATTTACGGTGGCGGGTTTGTGGTTCTGGCCTTGCTGGTCTGGCTGTGGCGCCCGTTGCTGGCGGCGACCGTGAACGCGGAACTGGCAGAAGCTGAAGGTGTCCGGACGACAATTGTTGAAGCTTCGCTTGTCCTGATGATTGCGGTTGTCATTGCCATCGCCATGAAGGTTGTCGGTATCCTGCTGATCACATCGATGCTGATCATCCCGGCTGCGGCAGCCAGATCCTTTGCCCGGACACCGGAGCAGATGGCGGTACTGGCGGCGCTGGTCGGTTCTGCGACAGTTCCGCTTGGCCTGTTCACGGCAGTCCGTTTTGATACACCGGCCGGGCCGACAATTGTGGTTGCGGCGGCTGTAATCTTTGCGCTCAGTCTTCTTGCTCCCTCTCTCCGGGCCATCAGCACGAAGAGATAATGATCTGTTTTCAGGTTGTTGGCATGGGACAGGCCGTCTGGTTCAGCTATACTTGCGCAAAATCTGCTGGCCGGTAGCCTGTGCGCCGCCTGAAAACACTGTTTCTGTAGGAGCGACCCTTGGCGAATGTTGAAGACCTGTCCGAACTTGATCTTTCAGAAGGTTTTGTACTGCCTGATGAGGCGGAGTGGCTGAAACTCGTGGAAAGTGCGCTCAAGGGCCGCGATTTCGATAAAGCCCTGGTCTCCCGCACCTATGACGACATCCGGATTGAACCGCTCTACACGACACGCCCCGCCGACAGTGAGGCGGTTCCTGCCCGTCAGGGACCATGGGATATCCGGACGCTGGTTACGCATCCGGATGGTGCAGAAGCGTCTGCTCAGATAGCCGAACACCGGCGTTGCGGTGCGACGTCCTGTCTGGTTCGTCTCGAAACAGAACCTGGTAAAGGCGATGGTGTCGTGCTGTCCAACCCGGAACAGGCGCAGCGACTGGACATGGATACAGATGTCTGCATTGAGGCCGGTGATATGGCTCTGGCGCAACTGGTGTTGCTGGATGCAGAAGCCGGTCGTCAGGAACGACGGATACAGGCCTTCAGGGCTGATCCGGTTGGGCGGATGGCGTCCACTGGCACCCTTTCTTTTGAACTTTCCTCCTTTATTTCTGACTTCAGAAATTCCGCTCAGAATATTGATTTTATTAATCTTATTTCTGATGGATCGGTCTATGAAAAGGCTGGCGCAACAGAAGTACAGGAACTCGCGGCAGCGCTTGCGACCGCCGTTCATTATCTGCGTGCAGGAATTGATGCGGGGCTGTCGGTTCAGGATGCTGCGGATATGGTCCGCCTGAGACTGAGCACCTCTTCTGATCTGTTTGTCTCCATCGCGAAGTTGCGGGCGGGTTTGCGCATGTGGCAGCGTGTTCTGCAGGCCAGTGGCGCCGTTGACAGCCCCGCAATCATTGAGGCGATTTCTGCTTCCGGAATGTACACCAGCCGGGACCCCTGGGTGAATATGCTGCGGGGCACTGCGGCGGGTATGGCTGGTGCCATCGGTGGCGCTTTCTCAATCACGGTGCTGCCTTATGCCTGGGCGGTTGAGGGAGAAGGGTCACAATTATCAGCCGCGATGGCGCGCAATATTCAGGTCATCCTGAATGAGGAAAGCCATCTCGGTGCGGTTTGTGATCCAGCGGCAGGATCTTACGCTATCGAGCATCTGACAGACCACCTGGCTGACCGTGCCTGGGCGATGTTCCAGAAGATCGAGGCCGGTGGCGGTATGGTCTGCGCCCTGCAGGATGGCTGGTTTCAGACCGAGGTTGCCGGGGCTGTTGAGAGAAAACGCCGGGATGCGGCCCACCGGAAGCTGCCGGTCACCGGTGTCAGCGAATTTCCCCATCTTGATGAGGAAACAGCGGAAGCGAATATCGTCCGGGTTCCGGAGCCAGAAGGGTCTGAGGATGTTTCCGGTCTGGAGACGACGACCTATGCTGCAGTTGCAGGGGCGCTGGAGAGTGGCGCCACCGTTCAGCAGATATCGAGGGCCCTGCCGCGACCGGGTGAGACACTGTCACAGGTTCTGGCTGATTTCCGCCCTTCTGCGACCTATGAGGTTTTGCGGGATATGTCGGATGACTATCTTGAACGCAACGGCTGTCGCCCTGCTCTTTTTGGTGCGTTCATCGGGTCGCTGGCGGATTTCTCGGCCCGGGCCATGTTTGCCCGTAACCTGGCAGCAGCAGGTGGCGTGACAATCACCGACGGCCCCTCAGATGCTGCTGATGCTGATATTGTCTCTGCTTTTGAAGCAAGTGGCTGCCGGGAAGTGGTACTCTGTTCCGGTGATGATATTTATGCTGCCCGTGCTGCGGCGCTTGCAACTGCACTGAAAGCGGCCGGTGCTGCCCGGATCTGGCTTGCCGGACGACCGGGTGCGGCGGAGGCAGACTATACAGCCGCCGGAATTGACGGATATATCTATGCGGGCTCGGATGCCGCCGGTTTTCTGAGCGGCATCTATGACCGGCTTGAAGGAGGCCAGGCATGAGCGGATTACCAGATTTCTCGACCCTTCCCCTGTCAGTTGACGGCGCACCGGTTGTCAGCCCGCGTTACGAGGCTGCCCCCTGGGAGACGCCGGAAGGCATTGATGTCAAAACAGCCTATGCAGCGGACGATGTGACCGGTCTGGACTTTACCGGCGGATATCCGGGTATCGCGCCCTATCTGCGTGGCCCCTACCCGACCATGTATGTCACCAAGCCCTGGACCATCCGCCAGTATGCCGGTTTCTCGACTGCGCAAGAGAGCAACGCATTCTACCGGCGGAATCTGGCAGCGGGTCAGAAAGGTCTCTCCGTCGCTTTCGATCTGGCGACCCATCGCGGTTATGACTCAGATCATCAGCGGGTTGCCGGTGATGTCGGCATGGCCGGTGTGGCCATCGATTCGATTATGGATATGCGGACTCTGTTCGATGGCATCCCGCTCGACAAGATGAGTGTGTCGATGACCATGAACGGTGCCGTATTGCCGATCATGGCGTTGTTCATTGTTGCCGGTGAAGAACAGGGCGTTGCACCGGAACAGCTTTCAGGAACCATTCAGAATGACATTCTGAAAGAGTTCATGGTTCGCAATACCTATATCTATCCGCCGGAATCCTCGATGCGGATCATTTCCGACATCTTCTCCTATACCGCCGAGCGGATGCCGAAATTCAATTCGATTTCGATCTCCGGCTATCACATGCAGGAAGCCGGAGCGACGGCCGACCTGGAACTCGCCTATACGCTGGCTGATGGTGTCGAATATGTCCGAGCCGGCATGGCGGCCGGGCTGAGTGTCGATGCGTTTGCACCGCGCCTGTCGTTCTTCTGGGCGATTGGTATGAATTACTTCATGGAAGTGGCGAAAATGCGGGCGGCCCGACTGCTCTGGGCACGTCTGATGAAGCAGTTCGATCCGCAGAACCAGCGGTCGCTGTCGCTCAGGACCCATTGTCAGACCTCGGGCTGGAGCCTGACGGCGCAGGATGTCTTCAACAATGTAACGCGAACCTGTGTTGAGGCGTTTGCCGCCGTGCATGGTCATACCCAGTCGCTGCATACCAATGCACTGGATGAAGCGCTGGCACTGCCAACTGACTTCAGCGCCCGGATTGCCCGTAATACCCAGCTGTTCATTCAACAGGAAAGCGGTTCCTGCCGGCTGATCGACCCATGGGGCGGCAGTTACTATGTTGAACGCCTGACCCACGATCTTGCACAGCGCGCCTGGGCGCATATTCAGGAAGTCGAGGAACAGGGCGGCATGGCAAAGGCCATCGAAGCCGGTATTCCGAAAATGCGGATCGAGGAAGCGGCTGCCCGCACGCAGGCGCGGATTGATTCCGGCCGGCAAACCGTTGTGGGTGTTAATCGCTATAAATCCGGCCAGAAGGACAATGTACAGGTTCTCAAGGTCGATAATTCCTCGGTCCGTCGCCGGCAGATAGCCCAGCTTGAACAGTTGCGGTCAGAACGTGATCAGTCTGCCTGTGACGCGTCGCTGGCAGCGCTGACAGAAGCGGCAAAGACGGGTAGTGGTAATCTGCTGGCACTGGCCGTTGATGCGGCCCGTAACCGGGCGACGGTTGGTGAAATCACCACGGCAATGGAAGTCGTCTATGGTCGCCATGTCGCTGAAATCCGGTCGATCACAGGCGTTTACGGAGCGGAAATGGGACGTGATTCTACTGCGGCACAGGATGCCCGAAGCTATATCGATGCCTTCGCTGCTGAAGAAGGTCGTCGCCCCCGTATCCTGTTGGCCAAAATGGGGCAGGATGGTCATGACCGCGGGCAGAAGGTGATCGCCACCGGGTTTGCCGATCTTGGCTTTGATGTCGATATCGGCCCCCTGTTCCAGACCCCGGAAGAAGCCGCCCGTCAGGCCGTGGAAAATGATGTTCATATTGTCGGGGCCAGTTCTCTGGCTGCCGGTCATCTGACGCTGGTGCCGGAATTGCGGCAGGCGCTGGATGCGCTGGGGCGTGAGGATATTGCCATCGTGGTTGGCGGCGTCATCCCGCCGCAGGATTATGATGAGCTTTATGAGGCGGGTGCGCTGGCAATCTTCCCACCGGGGACAAACATTGCCGAGGCTGCGGTTGAGTTGCTGAAAGCCATCAGCAGCGCGGCCGATGATGAGCCACAGGTTGCCTGACCGGCAGGATTGTCAGTGACTTTGTCGACACGCCCTGTCCGCCCCCGGCGGCGAAAACTCTCGACCGGTGACTATATCGACGGTGTGCTGAGTGGCGACCGGATGATTCTTGCCCGTGCCATCACGCTGGTTGAAAGTCGCAGCGCAGAACACCGGGAACAGGCCTCTGCCCTGCTGAAGGGCGTCTCTGCTGCGGCCGGGAAGGCACATCGTGTCGGAATAACCGGTGTGCCGGGTGTCGGGAAAAGCACCTTCATCGATACGCTGGGCAGCAATCTGACCAGTGCCGGACACAAGGTGGCGGTGCTGGCGGTGGACCCGACCAGTTCCCGGACCGGGGGGAGCATTCTGGGCGACAAAACCCGGATGGCCCGGCTGTCGGTTGACCCGAACGCCTTTATCCGCCCCTCACCTTCTGCCGGGACGCTGGGCGGGGTTACCCGGCGGACGCGGGAGACCATGCTGCTCTGTGAAGCCGCCGGGTTTGATATCGTGCTGGTTGAGACTGTGGGGGTCGGCCAGTCAGAAATCGCAGTTTCCGACATGGTCGATTTTTTTCTGGTGCTGATGATCGCCGGTGCGGGTGACGAGTTACAGGGCATCAAGAAGGGCGTGCTGGAAGTTGCCGACATGATCGCCATCAACAAGGCTGATGGTGACAATGAACGCCGCGCCCGCCGCGCCGCCGGTGATTACCGTACTGCCCTGAACATCATGACACCGCAGAATGCCGACTGGCGCCCGCCGGTTGTCACCTGCAGCGCGCTGGCAAATACGGGCGTGGAGGATCTCTGGAGGCGGATCATCGAACATCAGACGGTGATGACTGAAAACGGCGCCCTGCCTGCTCGTCGCCAGGAACAGAACCTGCGCTGGATGTGGGACGTGATCGAAGACCGGCTGATGGAAAGGTTCCGGAATAATGAAGAAGTCTCCAGCCAGATCGCCGGAATTGAACCCCGGGTCAAAGACGGCGCCCTGCCCGCCGGTGTGGCCGCTGATCAGCTGATCAGCCTGCTGTTCTCAGGACGCTAAACTTTCGCACAGGGGGCAGCCCCTGATCAGGCGGCCATAACCTTGAAAGCCATCAGCCAGCCATAGGCAAAAACGGTCATCATCAGGGTGAAACCGGCAGCGACGGAAATGGCGCTCAACAGCATTTCAGAACGATTGATCATTTGCATCTCAACTCTCCCTCATTGGTGTGGGGAGGTTATAGCGTATCTGAAATTCCCTGTAAAGAACAAAACAGGAACATTTATTTTTCCTATATATAACAGATAAATAGGCATCTAATCGGAAAAATATTCTTTGATATCATCGGCGAGCGTGAGCGGATCGAACGGCTTGGTGATGATGCCGTCCGGCTTCAGTTGAGCAAGTTCCTCACGGACCTCGGCTACGGCACCGGTCAGGAAAACGATCTTCAGTTTTGCCGGTGCAACCGCCCGTATTCGGGTTAGCAACTCAGAGCCCTGCATGTCCGGCAGATACATATCCAGAAGGGCGATATCAGCCCGCTCCAGCTCTGCTGTCATCGACAGAGCCTGTATTCCGGTTTCGGCAAAGATGACTTCATGACCGCCGATATCAGATAGTGCAATTTCCAGCAACGACCGGATATCGGGATCATCATCTGCAATGAATACGGTTTTTGGTGCCATATGATATTCTTTCTGCTTGTGAATGCGGTCCCTGACAGGTTGTCGGTGTGACCATTGATGCATGGATTTAATCGCGCAATATGCGCATGATGGTAGCTATGGGAAGACGTGCAAACATCCTTTGCGTTGGTGAACGCAGTGCTGACATGGAGCGACTGGCGATTGCGATTGCCGGGGAACGTGACGGTGTGTTTTTCGTGACGTCCGAACGGGCTGGTCTTGGTGTTGTTGCCGAGAACCGTCCGGATCTGGTTATCGTTGCTGAATATCTGCGTCAGGGCAGCAGGGACAACTTTACCCGGCTGCTGAATAACGGGGATGGAATTGCCCCGACACCTGTGGCCTGGCTCTGCGATCCGGCAGACGCGGATGCCTATAGCAGCGCGACAAGCGCGGGAGCAGATGAGGTTTTCTTTGGCGACGAAGAAGAAGTCATGTTGCTGGCGCGGACACGCCCGCTGATCCGGATGTCGATGCTCTATGAGGAGATGTGGCGACGGTTCAGCCTCGCCCGCCGGTTTGGACTGGAGCCTGAAACGGTTGTCACACCGGCTGTTTCCGAAGCGGAGCCGAAGCTGTTATTGCTGGAGACCAGTGAAGCCGAGAGCTTCGGAGGGGACCTGACTGAAGGTGGTCTGACGCACCGGGTCAGTGACCTGGCGGCGGCTGAACAGGAACTGGTCTCTGACGCTTATGATGCTTTGCTGTTTGATGCGACGGATGAGACCCAGGACTGGCCGGGATTTTGTACCCGGATCCGGAATAATCCGAGACTGTTTCACCTGCCGATCGTCGCTGCCACGAATGGCGAGAAGCAATTTGATATGGCCCTGTATGGCGCAGGTGTGACACAGGTGGTCTTCAAATACGGGGATATGGAAGTCTGGCGCTTTCTGTCCTCAAAGCGCGCCAGGCATTTTGCTCTCGGTCAGAAACTCAACCGGTCGCTTCGCCAGACAATGCATGACGAAACTGTCGACCCGCTGACCTGGACCTACAGCCCCGCCTTTCTGTCCAGCCACCTGCTGGCGGCAGTCGGTACGGCGCGGGCGATGCGGCATCCGATTTCAATCATTCGTGTGAAAATCGCGAACTATCCGGAAATGGCCGCAGAGTTCAGCCTGCCCTCGCTGTATCATATGACACAGCAGGTTGCGCAATGGATCACCCAGTTGCTGCGAACCGAAGATCTGGTTTCGCGGGATCTGGATGACAGCTTCACGATTGTATTGCCGAATACGCCGAGGCATGAGGCGGAGATCGTTCGTGACCGTGTTCTGGGCATTCTCGTGAATACGGATCTGGCGGTTTATGATGTTTATCGCCCGGTTGCGGTGGACCTGATCGCTGGTATTGCCCATATGGAGGATTCGGACAGCGCAGATGCCATGATGGAACGGGCTGCGCCCTGACCGGTGGTCTTTAAGCCAAGACCTGTTGAGCCGTAACTAAATCAGGATATTCCCATGAGACTGGACATTGTTGTCGATACGATCTGCCCCTGGTGCTTCATTGGAAAGCGTCGTCTCGAAGAAGCGATGGAAGGTATCACGGGTGAAGCCGTTGAGATTCACTGGCGCCCCTTCCTGTTGAATCCGGATATGCCTGATGGCGGGATGGACCGGCAAACCTATCTGTCGACCAAGTTTGGCGGTGAGCACCGTGCCGAACGGGTCTATGACAGTATCCGGCGCGCCGGTCTGGGAAATGGTATCGATTTCGCTTTCGATAAAATTCAGCGCACACCAAATTCGATTGATTCTCATCGCCTGATCCGTTTCGCAGAGAAAAATGCGACGCAGGATGCCTGTGAAGCGATGATGGAACGGTTGTTCGAGGCATATTTTCTGGAAGGGCAGGATATTGGCGACCTGGCCGTGCTTACGGAAATTGGTGTTGCCGCCGGCCTTGATCGGGAGATGTTGTCAGCATACCTGGCTACCGATGAAGACCGGGCCGAAATTTATCGCGAAAATGCTGAGGCGCACCGTCTTGGCGTGACAGGAGTTCCCTGTTTTATCCTGGATGAGAAATACGCTATCGCCGGTGCGCAGGAACCGGAAGTTCTGCGCCGGATGTTTCAGACAGCGGCCGAGGGGGCCATCTCAGAGCAAAGTGGCAGTGCCTAGCCGTCGGCGATGACGGCCAGATCACAGACAAGACGGCTGACGCCGGTAATTCGGTCCTGCTGGCGATCCCAGGCGCGGCGAATGACCAGCTTGTGATCCGGACGGACCTTGGCGGCGCCGGTTTCTTTCGCGATGAAGGCCACCAGTCCGCCGGGATTGTCGAACTGGTTATTCCGGAAAGTGATGACAGCCCCTTTCGGCCCGGCATCGATCTTCTCGATATTCGCCTGTTTGCAGGTCCGTTTGATGGACAGCACCTTCAGCAGGTTTTCCACTTCATCCGGCAGTTTTCCAAAGCGGTCGATCAGTTCTGCCGCAAAGTTTTCCGATTCCATCTCGTCTGACAGGCTTGCCATCCGACGATAGAGACTGAGGCGCAGACCCAGATCCTGCACATAATTTTCCGGAATCAGAATGGGTGTGCTGATATTGATTGTCGGTGACCATTCCCGGCTGTCCGTCTCGTCATCCGGGTCACCATCCTTGATGGCGGCAACGGCTTCTTCCAGCATCTGCTGATAGAGTTCGATCCCGACCTCCTTGATATGGCCGGACTGTTCTTCGCCCAGCAGGTTTCCGGCACCACGAATATCGAGATCATGGCTGGCGAGGCTGAAGCCTGCACCGAGACTGTCGAGGGTCTGCATGACCTGCAGGCGACGTTCTGCAGTTGGTGTGATCTTGTGGTCGTTCGGTACCGTCAGATAGGCATAGGCGCGCAGTTTCGAGCGCCCTACCCGGCCGCGCAGCTGATAGAGCTGTGCCAGCCCCAGCATGTCGGCACGATGAATGACCATCGTGTTGACGTTCGGCAGATCCAGTCCGCTTTCGATGATGTTGGTGGCGACCAGTACATCGAACTTGCCGTCTGCAAAGGCATGCATGACATCTTCCAGCTCCTTGCCGGACATCTGGCCATGGGCAATGGCGAGGCGGATATCCGGGACCAGCTTGCGCAGACGGCCAACCAGCCGGTCCATATCGCCAATGCGCGGACAGACATAAAACACCTGACCGCCACGATGCAGTTCGCGCTGCAATGCCTCGCGCACGATGACCGGATCATAAGGCAGAATAAAGGTCCGGACAGCCAGACGATCGACCGGCGGTGTTGCGATTACGCTCAGTTCCCGCACGCCGGTCAGCGCAAGCTGCAATGTACGTGGAATGGGGGTTGCGGTCAGCGTCAGTACATGAACGTCGGCTTTCAGCTGTTTCAGGCGTTCCTTGTGGGCGACACCGAAATGCTGCTCCTCATCGACGATCAGCAGGCCGAGATTGGCGAATGCGGTATTTTTTGAGAGCAGCGCATGGGTGCCGACGACAATATCGACCTTGCCGCTTTCCATGTCTTCACGAATGGTCTTGGCATCTGCGGATGAGGTCAGCCGGGAGAGTTGCACCACCCGCACGGGAAGGTCCCGGAACCGGTCGGCGAAGGTCTTGTAATGCTGCATGGCCAGCAGCGTCGTCGGTACGACAACGGCGACCTGATGTCCGCTGAGGGCGGCAACGAAGGCCGCACGCAGGGCGACTTCGGTCTTGCCGAAGCCGACATCACCACAAACCAGCCTGTCCATGGGCCGTCCGGCTTTCAGGTCGCCGGTGACGTCATGAATGGCTGCGGCCTGATCCTCGGTCTCCTCAAACGGAAACCGGGCACAGAACTCGTCATAGGCACCGTCAGTCACCTCAAAGGCCGGTGCTGTTTTCATTTTTCGTTTTGCAGCAATGCGAATCAGCTGTTCAGCCATATCGCGAATGCGTTTTTTCAGGCGTGCCTTGCGGGCCTGCCATCCGGCACCACCCAGCTTGTCGAGGAAGGCTGCGCCATCTTCGGACCCGAACCGGGACAGCATCTCGATATTCTCGACCGGCACGTAAAGCTTGTCGCCGCCCTGATAGACAAGCCGGAGGCAATCATGCGGTGCCCCGGCAGCAGAAATGGTCTCTAGCCCCTCATAGCGCCCGATACCATGGTCCACATGGACAACAAGGTCTCCCTCACCCAGCGTGCCGGCATCATTGATGAACTGTTCTGCCCGGCGTTTGCGTGCAGGGCGCGCATAACGCTCTCCCAGCAGGTCCTGTTCGGAGATGACAGCGAAATCCGGGGCAAGAAACCCGTGGTCGACATAAAGCAGTGCCATCGGGATGGTCGTGGCCGGCAGGTTGCTGATGTCGGTATAGCTGTCGACAAAGATGGCTTCCGGTGCGCCATGCTCCTTGAGCACGGTTGCCAGCCGTTCCCCGGCGCCACGACCGCTAATTGCCAGAAGCGGGCGCATTCCCCGTTTTGTCAGGTCTTTGAAATGCTCGATTGCCGCATCATAGACATTGCCGCCCGGCTGGTTGCGGACTTCGGCAAAGTTACGTCCGGGACGGCCACCGGCATCTGAACCACCGGTTTCAAACGGGCTGAAGGTACGGGCCGATTTTGCCTGCAGCAGCCGTTCCCAGTCTTCCGGGCCAATATACAGGGCTTCCGGATGCATCGCCTTGTAGTCCGGCGCATCCTTGAACATCTTTGTGCCGCGCATTTCATCACGGGCCTGAAAATAGTCGGCGATCTGCTCCAGCCGGGCTTCGACAGATGCATCAATCTGGCTGTCCAGAAACAGGCTGGCATCAGGCGCATAATCGAAGATCGTATCCATGGCCGGGTGAAACAGTGGCAGCCAGTGCTCCATCCCCATATGCCTGCGTCCCTCGGAGACGGAGAGGTAAAGCTGGTCTTCATCACCGACCGCGCCGAACCGTTCACGATACCCGGTCCGGAACCGGGCAACGCTTTCTTCGTCCAGAACGACTTCGCTGACCGGGTGAATATCGATTCGGGAAATCTTTTCGACGGTGCGCTGGGTTTCCGGATCGAACAGGCGGATATCGTCAATATCGTCGCCAAAGAAATCGATTCGTATCGGGCGGTCTGAGCCCGGCGGGAAAACATCGATAATGCCACCACGGGCAGCATATTCGCCGGTTTCCATCACGGTGTCGGTTCGGTGAAAGCCATTCGTCTCAAGGAACGAAATCAGCTTCTCTGTCCGGATTGCAGAGCCTGCCGCCAGGGCAATCCGACGCCCGGTCAGCGATTTCCGCAGAGGGACGCGCTGCAGGACCGATGCCGTTGTGGTGAGAATGATGGCTGGTCGCTCGCCAAGCGTCGCCAGACGAACCAGACCGGCAACCCGCCGTCCGGCGACATCCGGTTTTGGTGACAAACGGTCATAGGGCAGACAATCCCATGCCGGAATTTCGATGATTTCGGTGTCTGGTGCAAAGAAACGAAGCGCATCTGCGGTGCGGGCCATTCTGGCGTCGTCACGCAGGACAAACATCGCCTGTCCGCCGTCAGCTGCAATCTGTGCCAGCAGCCAGGCGTCATAGCCTTCAGGTGCACCGCCGACTGTTAAGCGACCGGTGTCTTCCGGTTTCGGTGTCAGGGCATTCACCGTTTCGTATATCCGTTCTGGAAGTCCCGCATCATCTGCATGACATCATGGTCAACATCATCTGGTACAGGCGCGGTTCCGGTGATCCACTTGTACAGATCGGTGTCGTTTTCGTTCAGTAAACCCTCAAACCGGTCTTTCTGAATGTCGCTCATCCCGTCAAGATAGGTCGCGGCGAAATCGCCGACCAGATTGTCGAGTTCGCTGGTACCGCGGTAGCGGCTGCGGTGGAGAAGTTTCTTCAGGCGGAGTTTTTCTGGATCGTCCATATCTGCGCTTCTGGAGGAAAACGGTTTCCGGGGATATAGACATTCCCTACCCTGTTGTCAGCCGCCCATTCGCATTGGAGTGTTATGCGACCGGAAATTTTGTTTCCCCTGTTCAAGGATATCACCGGTCTTGCCGGTGTTGGAAAGCGCACGGCTGATCTTATCGAGAAGATCGCCGGCCCTAAAGTTGTGCACCTTATCCTGAGACTGCCCGCCAGCATCGTTGACCGGCGCTATGCCCCGAAACTGGCTGATGCGATCCCCGGACGTATTGTGACTTTGCGGGTCACTGCGTCGGAGCATATTGCCGGAAAAAACCGGAGACAGCCTTATCGGATATTTGTGCATGACGATACGGGTGAACTGGAACTGACCTTTTTCCATGCGAAACAGGATTATCTGGTCCGGATGCTGCCACCGGGTGAGGAACGGCTGATTTCAGGCAAGCTGGAGACCTATTACGACCGGCTGCAGATGACCCACCCCGATCATATCGGGCTGCCGTCGGACGCAGACCGAATCATGCGGGCAGAGCCGGTCTATCCGCTGACTGCGGGTCTGACGGCGAAGGTCATGCAGAAAGCTGTCGAACAGGCGATGAAGCATGCACCGGAACTGCCGGAATGGCAGGATGGCCCGTGGCTGGCGAAACAGAAATGGCCGGACTGGCTGACGGCCCTGAAATCTGCCCATGCACCGGAAGCCCCGGTAGACCTGGAGCCGGATGCGGTTCCCCGGCGACGACTGGCTTATGACGAGTTACTGGCGAATCAGCTGGCGCTGCTGCTGATCCGCCGGAATGCCCGGAAACTGCTTGGTCGCAGTCTGCTGGGGGATGGCCGGTTGATCGCGGCAGCACGGGCCGCCCTGCCCTTTGAACTGACGGCGGGTCAGGAAGCGGCGGTTGCTGATATCCTGCAGGACATGAAGGCTGCTGATCGCATGTTGCGCCTGTTGCAGGGCGATGTCGGCAGCGGCAAGACGGTTGTTGCCCTGATGATGTTGCTGAATGCGGTGGAAGCGGGTGCGCAGGGTGCGATCATGGCCCCGACCGAAATTCTGGCCCGTCAGCATTATGAAACCATTGCCCCGATCTGCGAGGCGATTGGTGTTGGCGTGGTCATCTTGACCGGTCGTGACAAGGGCAAGGCGCGTGGTCAGATACTGGAGCAGATTGCCGACGGGCGTGCGCAGATTGCGATTGGCACCCATGCCTTGTTTCAGAAAGACATCGAATTTCAGGATCTTGCCGCTGTTGTGATCGACGAGCAGCACCGTTTCGGGGTGCATCAGCGGCTGGATCTCAGCCGCAAGGGGCGTGCGGCCGATACTCTGGTGATGACGGCCACCCCGATCCCGCGCACACTGATGCTGACCGCCTATGGTGATATGGATACCAGCCGCCTGATGGAGAAACCGGCAGGTCGTCAGCCTATTGATACGCGGACAATTTCTGCTGACAGAATGGAAGATGTCGTGGAAGGGCTGCGGCGGCAGATCAGTGAGGGAGCACAGGCTTACTGGGTTTGTCCGCTGGTGGAGGAATCGGAAGTCAGCGACCTTGCCGCCGCAGAAGACCGGTTCGAACATCTGAAAGGCATTTTCGGAGACCGTATCGGGCTGGTGCATGGCCGGATGAAAGGTGCCGAGAAGGACGCCGCAATGGCCGCTTTTGCCAGCGGAGAGACATCTCTGCTGGTCGCGACCACGGTGATTGAGGTCGGGGTGAATGTGCCGAATGCGACGATCATGGTGATTGAGCATGCGGAACGCTTCGGCCTTGCCCAGTTGCATCAGTTGCGGGGACGCATTGGCCGGGGAGCAAAGAAGTCAACCTGCCTGCTGCTCTACGCCCAGCCGGTGACCGAGACAGCCCGCAAACGCCTGAAGGTGATGCGGGATACTGAAGACGGCTTCCTGATTGCTGAGGAAGACCTGCGTTTGCGCGGTGCGGGAGAACTGCTTGGCGTTCGCCAGTCCGGCCTCCCTGAATTCCGGATTGCCGATCTGGCCGCCCATGCTGACCTGATGGCTGCCGCCCGGGATGACGCGCTGCTGATTCTTGAACGTGACCCGGAACTACAGAGCGACCGGGGCAAGGCATTGCGGGTTCTGCTGTATCTGTTTGAACGCGATGCGGCTGTGGGGCTGTTGCGATCCGGGTGATCTGCCGTCGTTATGCAGAAGGCGGTGTTGTTCTGACGGATGTTCTGAAAGCCGGAGCGTTCCAGCAGTACGAAAAGCTTTCAGGGCCAGTGCATGGCCGCAACCGACATCCAGAACCTTTGCTCCGGGCTGAATATGATGATGGTCTATCAGTGCGGGCACCATGCGGGCCGTGATCGACAGATGGGGCTCTCCCAGCGGTTCCGGATAGATATCCCTGATGCGCTGATTCAGGAAGGCATCGTGGCGGTTATAGTTGCGCATGGTCGGTTTCCATCCGTGTGGCAGGCAGCAAAAAGCTAGCATTGAATTGATGATCACGTACGGCACAGGAAACTGACGATTTCTCTTCTGCTGTATGCGGTTGCCGGTCGTGGTATTTATCGAGTCTCTCAAATCACCCACGACCCGATAGAGTGAATGTCGACAGCGGCTGAAAAATTACGCGAAACCGAACGAGGTCTGGAACAGCGCCAGGCAGACTTTGAGATGGTTTGTCTGGCCTTGCAGCAGGATGACCGTGCGGCTGCGGTTGCGGCTATCCGGCGCGTCATGGCGGCACATTCTATTCGCCCGGAATGGGACAAGTTCCGGCAGATGACTGCACTGATGAACCGGGCGAATGCGACATTGGATGAGGAGCCGTCCTACAATCTTGCGGCAGCAGATATCCCGGTTGCCTTTGCCGGGCTGGCAGAGCGATGGCCAAAATACTGGCCGTTGCTTGAGGCGGAACAGACGACGACCGGAAACCTGATGGCGGCAACGGCTGCCCTGTTGTTTGCGCGGACCAGCCCTTATCGCGGACTTGATCTGGCACGTGACACGGCACTGCGGAATGATCTGGACGCACCGTCGCTGAATGCCTGCGGGAATATGCTGCTGGAAGGTGGCGAGCCTGAGGCGGCACTGGCTGCTTACCGCAAGGCATCGGTCGTCGAGCCCCGGAATCCGGCGATCTGGAGCAATCTGGGGCGGGCACTGGAAGGTGTCGATCAGGTTGATGAGGCGCTGCAGGCGCATCGTAATGCCGTGGCCCTTATGCCGGAACATCCGGAAATTGCCTTCAACTACGGCAACCTGCTGACCCGCGTCTGGCGTCTCGATGATGCCGAGCGGGAGTTGCGGCGAACCCTGTCTATCAAACCGGATCATTATCCGGCTATGCTGGCGCTGGCCAATAACCTGCAGGCAATGCGCCGTTGTGGTGAGGCGGCAGATATTTACGCCCGTGTGTTGCGTGCGCGGCCCGACGATCCGCTGGTCTGGTCTAACTATCTGATGAACCTGCCCTATCTGCCGACACTGGGAACTGACAAGGTACTGGCTGAACATCGGCGCTATGCCGGGACTTTGGAACAGGACGTGCCGGTATCCGTGCCTGTAAGACATTCGCGTGCGGGGCGCCGGTTACGGGTTGGCTATTTTGCGGCCTATTATCGTAACCATCCGGCGGGCTGGCTGAGCGAAGCCGCAATTGCCGCCCATGATCCGGGCCGGGTCGAGATTTATTTCTATATTAACAACCGCAGTGAAGATGGTGCGCTGGACCGTCTCGCTCCGGGACTTGCTGCCGTGCGTGATATTTCCGGATTTGATGATGCTGCGGCGGCTGATCTGATCGCAGAGGATGAGCTGGACCTGCTGATCGATCTGTCCGGGCATACCCGCGATAACCGGCTGGCTGTTCTGGCTCGCAAACCGGCATCTGTGATTGCGGCCTGGCCAGTCTCCTACTGGAACACGACGGGATTGACCGCGGTCGACTGGCTGATTGGTGACCCGCTGCTGACACCGGCGAAGGCGGAAGGAAATTTTGTCGAGAAGATTGCCCGTCTGCCTGATGCCAGCATCTGCTATCGCCCGCCGGAACATGCACCGGATGTAGCGACATTGCCGATGCTGGCAAACGGCTTTGTGACCTTCGGTTGCTTCAACCGGCTGGCAAAGATCAATAATGCTGTGATTACAGCATGGTCGGCCATAATGGCCCGGCTGCCAGAGGCTCGCCTGCGGCTGCAATGCCGGTCGCTGGATACACCGGGTGTTGCGGATGATATTCTCGGAAAGTTCAGGGAACTGGGGATTGCCGGTGACAGAATTGATCTGATCGGTCGCCGCTCACATGCAGACTTGCTGGCGGATTACGGCAAGATCGATCTGGTGCTGGACCCCTTCCCCTGGACCGGCTCCATCGTTACCTGCGAAGCGATGTGGATGGGCGTGCCGACCATAACGCTGTATGGCGACAGTATCGTCTCGCGTTACAGCATGACCTACCAGAAGGTTGCCGGGCTGGATGGGTTCTCGGCTGAAAATATCGAGGATTACGTCACACTTGCCGTGCAATGGTCGAAGCGTGCAGAGGATCTGGCGTTATTGCGGGGGAGATTGCGGGCTCAGGTCGCCGGGTCACCGCTTTGTGACGGTCCGGGTTTTGCCCGTAATCTGGAAAACCTGTTTGAGATGATGACAGCTGACCGGGGCTGAGCCCGTGTTAGCGCAGCCAGGGTGTCAGATCGACGCCGGTCGCCTCAATTGACGAACGGCGCTGCTGGTCTTCCGTTATCGGAACACCGGTCGTATTCCCGATGTCGGACTGCACCGCATAGCGTACATCAGCACGGGTCGGTGGCACGTAAGGTTCAGGCGTCGCATACCGGCTTGAATAGGCGGATGTCGATGTCTGTTGCGAATAGCCGCTTGTCGGGCTGGTTTGCCGCCAGGGCAGAACTTCCGATGTTCCGGGCGTCACGGCGGCCCCGCCAGGCGCTGGCGACCAGGGAAAGACGGAGGGGGCTGTTGCTGGTCCGGTTGTCTGCTGGTCGGCCCAGACAGCGGTTGCCGGCGGCGTGACGGGTGGCCGGGCGTCGGCGGCGTCTGCCAGCAATGTTTCCGGAAACCGGGGCGGTTCGGCACCGGGAAGAATCAGCCGGTTGAACTCATCAAACATCGCCTTGAAATCGGTAGCTTCCTGTCCGGCACAAGGCGATGGTCCGCTGCGCAGCTGAAGTGCCTGAAGGCCAGCATCGAAAAAGTTCATATATTCTGCGATATCGGCAGAATTGAGGCCCTTGGATTCAAGAAACTGCAGCAGATCTGGTCGGGAGGCGGATGTGTCCAGCCCGCATTGCCGGGCACGATAGACCATCGGCACAGCGATCAGTGCCGGTGTCATGGACGGGTCCATATAGATTTTCCCGTCATAGACCATATCAGCCATAAGCTGGTCCTTGCGGGCCTGAACCAGCAACTGATCGAACCGGATAAAGGCGTTGTCATCAGGCTCGGGAACGATGGCTGTAGGTTGGTCATGCAGACAGCCGCCCGCCAGCAGCAGCGCAATCGCTCCGGAAAAATGTGCAGCAAGTCGCCGCATTTGCTTCGCCCTCTAAATCAGCATCTCTATGCAACGCCTTCAAATATAAGAAATCAAGCCTTTCCGGTTGAAAGCGCTGTGGCGGTGGATACAGTCGCGGACACAAACAATCAGGCAGAAGATAATGACAGACAGGATCGAGCCGGTTCACGTCGTTGGTGGCGGTCTTGCCGGCAGTGAAGCCTGCTGGCAACTGGCCCGTGCCGGTGTGCCCGTAATCCTCCATGAAATGCGGCCCGTTCGCAAAACGGATGCCCATGCGACGGAGGGACTGGCAGAACTGGTATGCTCCAATTCATTCCGTTCCGATGACCATGAATATAATGCGGTTGGCGTGCTGCATGAAGAGATGCGCCGTGCCGGATCGCTGATTCTGCGGTCGGCGGATCAGCACAAAGTGCCAGCCGGTGGGGCGCTGGCCGTTGACCGTGAGCATTTTTCCGACGCGGTGACCGCAGCGCTTGAAGCCGAGCCACTGGTCGATATCCGCCGTGAAGAAGTGGATGCCCTGCCACCGGCGGACTGGAGCAGTGTGATTCTGGCAACCGGCCCGCTGACTTCCGATGCGCTGTCGGCAGTTATCGGCGGCCTGACCGGGGCTGATGAACTGGCGTTTTTCGATGCCATTGCGCCGATTATCTATAAAGAATCCATCGACTTCTCCAGCGCCTGGTATCAGTCGCGGTATGACAAGCCCGGCCCCGGCGGCACAGGTAAGGATTACATCAACTGTGCGATGACAAAGGACCAGTACAATAACTTCATTGATGAGTTGCTGGCTGGTGAGAAAACCAGCTTCAAGGAATGGGAGGAGAACACTCCCTATTTTGAGGGATGCCTGCCGATTGAAGTGATGGCAGAACGCGGTCGCGAAACCCTCTCCTTCGGACCGATGAAGCCGGTTGGCCTGACCAATCCACATAGTGACGAGCGGTCGCATGCTGTTGTCCAACTGCGTCAGGACAATGCGCTGGGCACGCTCTACAACATGGTCGGATTTCAGACGAAGCTGAAATATGCTGAGCAGACCCGGATATTCCGGATGATTCCGGGGCTGGAAAAGGCAGAGTTTGCGCGCCTTGGCGGGCTGCACCGCAATACCTTCATCAACAGCCCGAAACTGCTCGATCCGGCTTTGCGGCTGCGCAATCAGCCCCGAATTCGTTTTGCCGGGCAGATAACCGGTGTTGAAGGCTATGTGGAAAGTGCTGCTATTGGCCTGCTGGCCGGGCGTTTTGCAGCGGCAGAGCGTCTGGGGCGCGATATCTCCTTCCCGCCGGAAACGACGGCTCTTGGCGGGTTGCTGTCGCATATCACGGGCGGCGCGGATGCAGAGACATTCCAGCCCATGAATATCAATTTCGGTCTGTTGCCGCCGCCACAACCGCCAGAAGGCAAACGCAAGATCAAGGGACGCGATCGCAAGAAAGCCATGAGTGACCGTGCCCTGACGGATATCGGCACCTGGCTTGATGATTCACATATGGCAGCGGAGTAAGCAGATGGCACGGGCAGTTGTTCTGATCGTTGATGGTTTGCGTGGTGATATGGTTCGCCCGGAACTGACACCGAATCTGGCTGCCCTTGCAGCAGCCTCCCGCCATTTCCCAAAGCACAGGGGTGTGTTTCCGTCTGCAACGCGGATTACGTCAGCCTCCATATCAACCGGCTGTCTGCCGGGCGCTCATGGTCTTCAGGGCAATGCGATTGCCATTGATGAAGGTCAGGGCCTGCAGGCGGTATCCGTTGGTCCGCCGGAATTCCGGGAACGCTGGCGGGCGGCGACGGGCCGGACATTACATCGTCCGACCCTGACGCAGGTTCTGAAAGATAAGGGCGGTGCCGTCATTCATACCAATTCCTCGGCAGGTGCGGCGCATATGCAGGACCCGGACGGTCATGGAACCCTGTTTCATCGCTCCGGGTCATGGCGACCGGGTTTTGAGCCGGTTACCGGTGATGAACATCCCGCCGTTGCCTATGACGCAGGCGGGGATGCAGAAGTGACCCGGCGGTTCTGTGACTGGCTTCGTGACGGCCCTGTCTCTGCGCTCAATCTGCTGTGGATTTGTGAGCCGGATCATTCGCAGCATGTGCAGGAACTGGGGTCAGCAGATCATCTGGAGAACATCGCCGGGGCGGACAGCCGCGCCGGTGAGGTCATGGCGGCGGTTCAGGGCCTGCGTGACCGGGGTGAGGACGTGCTGTTCATCGCCGGATCCGATCACGGCCATGAAACGGCACGAAGTGTGGTGCCGGTGACGGAAATGCTGGTGAAACAGGGCTTCAAGGAAAGCCCGGTCTCCAGTGATGTGGTGCTTGGCTCCAGCGGAATGGGCGCCCTGCTCTACTTCGCGCCGGAGGCTTTGTCGCGTGTTGATGACATCGCCGCCTGGCTGCGGGCACAGGCCTGGTGCGGCGATGTCTTTGCGGGTGAGGAACTGGCTGCTGCCGGGCATCGTGTCGATACACCGATGCAGATCGCCTTCTCCATGGCAAAGTCCGGTGAAGCCAATCGTTTTGGCGTGCCGGGGCTGGGGGATGTCTGCGGTGATCCGTTCAGTCCGAAAGATAGTACCGGCTTTGGCCAGCATGGCGGTCTGGGTCCGTATGAAACCAACCCGATGCTGATCGTCTCTGGTCGGGGTTTTGCGACTGGTGTGAGTGATCATCAAAGTTCGGTCACCGATATCGCGCCGACAGTGCTCCGTCATCTCGATGTTGATGGCCCGGCAATGGACGGATCGCCCCTGCAGGGACTTTAACCCGGGTCAGGCCAGACTGGTCAGGACCATGTCACGCTGCGGCACATCGAACTGACCCCCAGTGGCGAATTTCGCCGCTGCTGTGCGCCAGACTGCCTTCGGTCAGTTCCCGTAACTGAAGCCGGTTCTGATCCTCGTCCGGCATCCAGATGCCATGAGGAGATGCAGGTTGAAACCCGAACCGTTTGTAATAATTCGGGTCACCGACCAGAACCGTCAGACCGTGGTTCATGCTGGCGGCCAGATTGAGGCTGTGATGCATCAGGCTGGCGCCAATGCCGCGACCATGAAGTGCCGGATCAACCGCGATCGGACCCAGCAGGAGGGCCGGATCTGATGAGGCGCCGATCAGTACAGGGTAATAGGCGATTGAACCCAGCAAAGTGCCCTGAGAGCGGGCGACAAAAGACAAGCCGGGAACCGGATCGACGCCAACCCGGTAACGATAGGAGGTCTTGGCATGCCGGTTCGGGCCAAAAGCGGAATCGAGCAGGTTTTCAATGGCCGGAAGGTCAGCCGGCTGGGTAGCGGAAAGTTCAAACATCTGGAAGGTCGTCCCGTGGTCAGATTGACAGTAAAGTCAGCACGGGCTCGTCAGGGCGGAGGCGTGCGGTTAGCGCCGGTCAGTGACCGGCGTGCAGATTCGTCGTCGCAGCGCACTCATGAACATGGTTTCTTCCCTAATCAGTAAAGCGTCATTACCGTGATGTTGTTTCCACGTCAAGAAATCATCAGTAACGACCGATGGTTGCCCGCAGCCAGAGATTCGCTGCCAACATTGGTGAGGCAGTCAGTATGGCCCGGCTGGCCGGATCATAACCGGCTTTCGCAATACGTTTGAGATTGGAGGCGGCAACACTGGTCAGCAGCAACAGGGGCATAGCCGCCCTGCCCTGCCTTGTCCGGGTTTTCCGGGCCTCGCAGATCAGTTTATCTGCGGTCCTGGCGATCCGGGAAACGGCGACCTTGAGTTCTTCGCTGGACCGCAGTTCGAACAGATCATCCAGACCGGCACCGGATTCGGCAATGACATCATCCGGGATGAAGCGCCGCCGGTCCCGTGAATGGAAAGGTATGGCCCGGATCAGACCGACAACCGCATGGGCAGTTCCCGCATCTTCGACCGCTTTCAGTGTGTCCGGATCATTAATTTCAAGCAGGCTGGCGGCAGTGAGGCCCAGTTTGCCCGATGTTTTTCTGGCGTAAGCCACCAGTTCGTCCAGTGTCGCGGGCGCTGTTTCATCCAGATCGAACTCGCGGGCATCAATCAGCGGGCGAAGGCTGTCGATTTTCAGACCTGACTGCTGTGCGTGATACAGCGCTTCGACAACTTCATGTTTGCGTGGTTCGTTGGCTTCGATCCCATCGAGCGCCTCACGCCACCATTGCAGGCGGATTCGTCCGACCATCGGTTCGCTGACGCTCTCCCGCGTCTTCGCGATCTCATGGTTGAAGGCATAGAGCGCGAACAGGTTCTCTCGTATGGCAGGCGGTGCAAACAGCGCTGTCAGGAAGCGATCACGGTCATATCGCCGGATCTCTGCGGCGCAGTAGGATAAAACTGGTTCATCTGGCATCGGCTGCCGTTCCTGTTGATCTGTCGTTTTCTGTGGCATTGACTCGCGGAAATCAAATTAGTTATAAGAATATAACATTTGACGTGACCTTACGGGCAAACAGGTAATTATCGTAAAGATCGGGGTGATACCCGGAAAAACCGTCCTAAACCGGGAAACCGGGCTTCAAATTTCGGGCCGGAGGTTCTATGTGTCTCCCGTAGTCTTGTAACTGACAACCAAACAAAGAAGAGGCATCATGGCATTCTCACTCCCCGATCTGCCGTACGCGCAGGACGCTCTCGAGCCGCATATCACTGCGAACACGCTCAGCTTCCACCACGGCAAGCACCACAACACCTATGTCGTCAACCTGAACGGCATGATCAAGGACGGCCCGCTGGCCGACGCCTCGCTGGAGGAAATCATCAAGGCTTCGGCTGGCGATGCTTCCAAGGCCGGTGTTTTCAATAACGCAGCCCAGATCTGGAACCACACCTTCTACTGGCATTCGATGAAGCCGGGCGGCGGCGGCAAGCCGACAGGCGCGCTGGCAGCGAAGATCGACGAAGATTTCGGTTCCTACGACAAGTTCGTTGAAGAATTCAAGGCAGCGGGTGCCACGCAGTTCGGCTCCGGCTGGGCATGGCTGGTTCTCGACGGCGGCAAGCTGAAGGTCACGAAGACCCCGAATGCAGACCTGCCGATGGCTCATGGCCAGACTGCCCTGCTGACCTGCGACGTCTGGGAACATGCTTACTATCTCGACTTCCAGAACCGTCGTCCTGACTATCTGTCGACTTTCCTCGACAGCCTGGTCAACTGGGACTTCGCAGCGGAAAACCTCGCGAAAGCGTAATTTCCGAGAATATCGCCGGCCTCCGTGCCGGACTGGAAACGGGCTCCTTAATTGGGGCCCGTTTTTTTTGTTGTCTGCTCCCGTTCCGGAATGTGTCAGGCTGTTACAGATGGAAGGCTGTCTTCTTGCAGACCGTTCTCAGGACAAAGCTGGAACGGGTCCGCTCCAGTCCCGGTAATTGCGCCAGATTCTTGTGAATGCGTTCGAAGTCGGCTGTATCGGCTGCAGCAACCCGGAGCATGTAATCGGACGATCCGGACATCAGATAACATTCCATGACATCGGGCAATTCAGCGACAGCTGCTTCAAAAGCCCGGAGAGCCTCGTCGCGCTGTGAGGCAACGGTAATTTCGACAAAAATATCTGATGGCTTCCCGATGGCTGTCTGATCGAGAAGTGCGACATAGCTGTCGATCACCCCCTCATCCTCCAGCCGTCGGACACGCCGCAGGCAGGCAGAGGGGGACAGGTTTATCTGTTCGGCCAGATCAGCGTTCGATATTCGTCCTTTGCTCTGAAGTAAATTCAGAATCTTGCGGTCTGTCGGGTCAATTTCTGTCATCGAATAATCTTTCTCTATATGTCGATTTATCCGCAGGATGTTCGCATAAATCGGACAATTCTGATTATCTTAGCAAGGACATTCTGGTTTTCGACGCGATACGCTCTACTTGAGTGGGAAGGGGTTTGTTTCCCGCAGCACCGAATTCGGAGGTTCCAGAGATGCATGTCGGCGTTCCAAAAGAGATTAAGACCCATGAAAACCGCGTTGGTCTGACCCCTGAATCGGTCGCAGAACTCACGCGTCGCGGGCACCGGGTGACGGTCGAGACCAATGCCGGCCAGGGCATCAGCAAAACCGATGACGACTACCGCTCTGCCGGCGCCGAAATCTCCGGTGCTGCTGCTGCCATCTTTGCTGAAGCAGAGATGATCATAAAGGTGAAGGAGCCACAGGCGGCTGAACGCCGGATGCTGCGTGAAGGTCAGATTCTCTTCACTTATCTGCATCTGGCTCCGGATGCGGAACAGACGCGGGATCTGGTTGATAGTGGTGCAATCTGTATTGCATACGAGACTGTAACCGGTGCTGACGGGCGGGGCCTGCCATTGCTGACCCCGATGTCGCAGGTCGCCGGTCGCCTGTCCATTCAGGCCGGGGCTCATGCAATGGAATGGATCAATGGTGGCCGGGGTCTTTTGCTGGGCGGCGTGCCCGGCGTTCGCCCGGCAAAAGTAACGGTTATCGGCGGCGGGGTTGTTGGTGAAAATGCGATTCAGATGGCGATTGGTCTGGGGGCGGATATCTCGGTGCTGGACCGGGATGTCACCGTGCTGGACCGTCTTTCCCATCGTTATGGCCCTGCCCTGACGACACTTTATTCAACCGCCGCAGCCCTTGAAGAAGAAGTGCTGTCGGCAGATCTGGTGATTGGTGCCGTGCTGGTTGCTGGTGCGGAAGCCCCGAAACTGGTCACGGCTGACATGGTCAGACGCATGAAAATGCGCTCGGTGATGGTTGATGTGGCTATCGATCAGGGAGGCTGTTTTGAGACATCAAAGGCGACAACTCATGTCGAGCCAACCTATGTGGTTGATGATGTCGTTCATTATTGCGTAGCGAACATGCCAAGTGCGGTTCCCGGAACATCAACCTATGCACTGAACAATGTCACCCTGCCCTATGCGCTGGCACTGGCAGACAAGGGATATGCAGATGCTCTGCTCTCAATTCCGGGTTTCCTGCCGGGGCTGAATGTGTACCGGGGACAGGTTACCTGTCAGGCAGTTGCTGAGGAGCTGGGGTACGAGCATGCGGACGCCCGTAAGGTTCTGACGTCCTGACGGCAGTGGCTGTCTGCTCAGCCCTTGCCAATCTGTTTGCGGAAGAAGCCGGTTTTTACGGCATCCATTAGCCGGACAACGCCAGCAGCTGCATGACCGGCTGCACGGGCGTCCCAGTGGCGCAGGCGCTGGTTACGGTGCTGGACAGTGCGAGCATCGGGCACCCTCTCCTCCAGTGCGTTACAGGCAAGGGCATAGGTTTCCTCATCATGGGCCTGCTTCATGCGTTTCCAGAGCATGCGGCTCAGTCGCTCGACCATGGCTTCGGTAAATTCAGCGGTCGCCTGTCGTTTGGCCTGAGGGTTGCGTTTTGACCGATAGATCCGACCCTCCCTGAATGTCTTCAGCCCGTCTTCCACAGCGCGGTTCAGCACCTCCGTCAGGTAAACGGCAATATCCGGTCCGGGAGCCTTGCCGATATAGCGGACGGTCATCGTGCGGTCGGACTCCGGCTGAAAGAACACGGCTGTATTGGTCGACATGGAAACCCAGCGCCATAACCGGTCACGGGGTGTCAGGCGTTTGCCATGCTTGACGATACTCGCTTCATCAAGACTGGTGACAGTTTCACTGAGACCGTGGCGCAGCATCAGGTCCAGTGCCTTTTCTGCCGCGACGGCGGCTTCGGCCTCCGTGCAGCCATTTTCGACAGTCATGGCCCGCAGGCGGCGTATACGGTCGCGAATCTGTTCGATGTCAGTGGTCAAGGCTGGTCCGGTATCGGATGAATACTCCGATCTTCATTTCAGACTCAGGCACCCGGTGCAACAATCGGATTGCGCCGGGACGATTATTGTCATGCTTTCTGTCCCGGCTTCTCTTCCGGAATATGGCAGGCTAGGTTTTGGGTTATGGATCATCTCAGCATCAAACAGGCGCGTCGGATTACTCTGGCGGCTCAGGGTTTCATCCCGACCCGCCGTCGTGGCCGGCGCATAGACCGGCGGCATTTCGATGCCGTTCTGGGCGATCTGCAGCTTTTGCAGATTGATTCGGTGAATGTGCTCGAACGTTCACATTACCTGCCGCTGTTTTCGCGCCTCGGCAATTATCGCAAGAGCCTGCTGGATGAGGCGGTTGACGGCCCTCCCCGAAAACGCGGTTATTTCGAGTACTGGGCGCATGAGGCGTCGATTTTACCGCTGGATTATCAGCCTCTGTTTCGCTGGCGAATGCAGGATGCACTGGATGGTTTGGGACCGTGGAAAGGCATTGCCCGGTTTGGCCATGAAAAACAGTCCTATGTCAGCGAGGTGCTGGCGATGGTCCGGGATCAGGGGCCGGTTCGGGTGGCGGATATTTCCGGCGGGGAAAAGCGTAAAGGTTCCTGGTGGGGCTGGCAGGATTCGAAAATCGCAATGGAATGGCTGTTCTGGACCGGACGGGTTACGTCATCCCGCCGGGTTAATTTTGAACGGCATTATGATCTGACAGAACGGGTTATCCCTGCGGATATCTTCAACCAGCCGACACCGGATGCGGCCGAGGCGCATCGCAGGCTTTTGCGTCTGGCGGCTGCAAGCCTGGGCGTTGCGACGGAACCTGACCTCCGTGATTACTTCCGGCTGTCAGCGGCGCAGTCCAGACCACGGGTTGCCGAACTTGCGGAAGCGGGCGACCTGATCCCCGTTACGGTACAGGGCTGGGACCAGCCGGCCTGGCTCTGGCGGGATTATGTGCTGCCGGGGCGTGCCACCTGTTCTGCCCTGCTGTCACCGTTTGATCCACTGGTCTGGTTTCGCCCGCGAACAGAGCGCCTGTTTGATTTTCACTATCGGCTGGAAATCTATACCCCTGCCGAAAAACGTCAGTTCGGCTATTACGTCCTGCCATTTCTGCTGGGTGACAGTCTGGTTGGACGGGTTGATCTGAAAGCAGACCGCGCGGCAGGCGTATTGCGCGTCAGGGGTGCCTATGCTGAACAGTCCGTGCGCCGGGATGATGTGGCGATTGCTCTCGCAGAGGAGCTGCGGCTGATGGCAGACTGGCTGAATCTGGAGGCTGTTGCAGTCGAAGAACAGGGGGATTTGGCCCCTGCCCTTCGACAATGTTGCGCCGGTATGTGATCAGGAAACCGGTGAGACAACTGCGACACGGAATGTGCGCATATGGTCGTCATGTTCCTTGATTGAAACATACTCTCCTTCGACAAACCGGTGATCGCCGAAACGGTAGCCGGTTTCATCATCATCTGCGTCACCATTGATATCATAATGGAACGCCCATGATCCTCCCGGTTTACGGACGAGATGACCGACTTCGTCATCACTGTCCCCCCAGAAACGTCTGACTCTGCAACTGGCTTTCAGGGTCCTGAACTGTTTTGCCTCTATCAGATGGTTGGCATCCAGCGGCGCGACGAATTCATAGCCGTGTGTGGTGCTGCCATTCGGGAAATCATGATCGCGGGCCAGCTCAAGTCTGATTTTACTAAGCGACATGCCTGCTTCTCCCTAATGCGACATCAGCAGCGGTGTCGTCATGTTTTTCAGCATATGCCGCGAGACGCCGCTGAAGATGAATTCCGCAAAACGGGTATGCCCGTAGGCCCCCATCACCAGCAGGTCGGCATTGGCATCTGCCAGCCGGGCAAGCAGTTCGTCGCCAGGATGCAGGCTGCTGCCGGATGACACGGAAACGTCACAGGTAACGCCATGACGGGCGAGCGCCGTTGCGATTTCACTCCCAGGAATGAAGGTCTGGCCATTCTTCTCACTCGATTCGACAGACAGAATTGTGACCATCTCTGCGAGTTTCAATGCAGGCAGGGCATCGAAAGCGGCGCGCGCGGATTCACGACTGCCGTTCCAGGCCAGCATGATATGCCGGCCAAAATCCCGGGTACCGCTGAAGGCCGGAACGATCAGAACCGGTCTGCCACAACCGATCAGCAGCTCCTCCGCAACACCGGCATAGTTCGGGTCCGGGTTTTCACTGTCGGTCTGTGGTGCAATCAGAATGTCGGCCATCCGGGCCTGTTGTACGATCTCGTTTGCCGTCTGGTAGTACCCGGTATCGGCATGGCGCCATTCTGCGCTGAATGGCTGTCCTGCCATCGCTTTTTCGAATTTGGCATGAATGCCGTCTGCTTCTTCCTTAAAGGTTTCAGCATGGGCCTTGAGGATTTCAGCTGTCATGCCGGGACCCACATCCGGGAAAACCTGAACTTTCGGTGTGACAAACAGGCCGATGACATGACTGCCGTGGCTGGTTGCCAGTCTGACAGCGGCTTTGATCAGGCCGTCAGCACTTTTGCCATTGTTGAAATAAACAAGAACGGTTTTGTAGGACATTTTGCCCTCCCAATGGTGGTTCGATGTTTCAGATGTTAGATGCTGGACGGCGACGACGCGTTGATCCGTATCAATTGCCTCGCATTTCTTTCATCAGTCCCATTGCGATGCATCAATGCCGGTGGCCGGTTTGAATGTCATCCTTCCGCCTCATATTCATCCTGTCGGGAAACAAACATGCAGAAGCCTGTTGCCCTGCGACGGCGGTTAGGTCTGACCTTGCTGGTACTCTATGGCGTCGGGGTGACGGTTGGTGCCGGTATTTATGTGCTGATTGGTGCCGCCGCGCGTGAAAGCGGTATGAATGCGCCGATTGCTTTTCTGGTTTCTGCCTTTGTGATGTCCTTTACCGCGGCATCATTTGCCGAGTTGTCCGCCCGGTTTCCCGTTAGCGCGGGAGAAGCAGCATATGTCCAGGCGGGGTTCGGCTCAGACATCCTGTCACTCGTTACAGGTGCTCTGGTTGTCGGCGCAGGTATTGTTTCCTCCGCCGCGATAACCGTTGGTTCTGTCGGCTATATATCCGAATTCACTTCTCTATCGCCGGTCTTGCTGAAGATCGGCGTGGTGCTGGCTGTCTGTGCCGTTGCCTGTTGGGGAATTCTGGAATCTGTTGTTCTTGCGGCAGCGTTCACCGTGATCGAAGTTAGTGGTCTCATTGTGATTGTCATCGCAGGACTGGCCAGTGATCCGGGGATGATCTTCCGGGTAAACGAGGTCCTGCCGTCAGTTGCCGACATGCCGGCCCTTGTCGGCATTGGCAGTGCTGCATTGATCGCCTTCTTCGCCTTTATTGGCTTTGAAGACATGGTGAATGTCGCTGAAGAGACGGTTGACCCTGTCCGGAATATGCCCCGTGCCATTGCCCTGACACTTTTCATCACAACCTTCATCTATGTCTGTGTTGTCTATGTTGCAGTGATGTCAGTGCCGCCCGCAGAACTGGGGGTATCTGATGCGCCGCTGGCAGTTGTGGCGGACAGGGTTGGCGGTATCAGTCCGGTTGTGATTACCGGAATTGCGATTATGGCAACCCTGAATACGATCATCATTCAGATCATCATGGCCTCCCGGGTGATCTATGGTGTGGCAAACCGTGGGCAGTTGCCGGGTTTTCTGGCCCGGATCAATTCTGTTACCCGTACACCAGTGATCGCGACAATAGTGGTTTCCCTGATCGTTCTTGGACTGGCACTGGGCTTTAATGTTGAACGGCTGGCGGCCGCGACATCGCAGATTGCCCTGACGATCTTCACTGGTGTGAACCTGTCGCTAATCCGTCTCAAAATACGGGGGGGTGCGCCGCCTGCCGCGCTGAATTTGCCGGTATGGGTGCCTGTATCAGGCGTGATCTGCTGTCTCGGGTTATTGGCTGTCGATATTGTTCAGGTCTGGGTGTAATTCGAGCAACTGGCGTTTGACGACTTTGCCATAGGCGTTTTTCGGCATTTCCTGAATAAAAACATACTGTTTCGGACGTTTGAAACGGGCGATATGATCCAGGCAATGTCGATCCAGGCGTTCTTTAAGATCAATCGGATTAATGCTGCCGTCTGGAAGAACAAAGGCGACAACTCGTTCTCCCCATTTCTGGTCCCTGACGCCGACAACAGCGGCTTCCCTGACATCGGGATGTAAAGTCAGGATGTTCTCGACCTCAATGGGATAGATATTTGTACCGGCACTGACGATCAGTTCCTTTGCCCTGCCTCTCAGGGTCAGTAACCCCCGGTCATCCAGTATGCCGAGATCTCCTGTCAGCAGCCATCCGTTCCGGATTGACTGCCGGGTTGCTGCAGGATTGTTCCAGTAGCCGGGCATCACAGTAGCACTGGATACCGCGATTTCTCCGGTCTCGCCGAGGGCTGCGTCATCTCCTGCCTCATTCAGGATTCTGACTTCTGTGCCGGTAAAGGGTGCGCCCACGCTTTCCAGATAGCCTGTGTCATTTGCCATCAGGGCGGCGGTCATGTTCTGCCGACTCATCGATGTAATGGTCATCGGGCATTCGCCCTGTCCATATATCTGGGCGAACTTCGGCCCGAACAGATCGACAGCGGCGCGGAGGTCATCAAGATACAGCGGCCCGCCGCCATAGACGATCGTTCGCAGATTCTGATGATCCGGATTGCTGGCCCGGGCTCTCGCTGTCAGGCGCGATACCATGGTCGGGGCAGCGAACATGCTGGCATCAGGCCATTCGGTCAGCAGGTCAAAAAAGCCGGCTTCATCAAAGCCGCCGCTGTCTGGCATCACCTGTACGCCGCCAGCCGCCACAAATGGCAGGGCATAGAGGCCTGATCCGTGGGACATCGGTGCCATATGCAGGATGGCCGCACCGGGGGCGACAGAATCGACATCGCTGAAATAGGCCTGTGTCATCGACAGCAGATTGCCATGACTGATCATCGCCCCCTTTGGCTGGCCCGTGGTTCCGCTGGTGTAGAACAGCCAGGCAAGATCACCCGGTGAGCGCATGATCAGGTCTGCAGGGTCTGGGGCCTGCAAGTCCGTGAGATCCTCGTGGCTGTCGATGATGACCTGTCTGAGGGTTCCGGACGGGGCCTCCATGCCAGTCAGTAGTGGTGCTGTCTTCGGACAGCCAAAACAGAGTTTTGCGCCACTGTTCTCCAGAATGTAGCGGATTTCTTTGCTGTGCAGTTTGGCGTTCACGGCGACGATGGCCGCACCAGCCCACCAGCAGGCAAAGGCAATCAGGGCGTAATCCGGCCGGTTCGACATGCAGATTGCCACCCGATCTCCGGGGGTAATTGCGAACCGGTCCTTCAGCCCCTGCCCCAGATGCGCTGCAGTACGGGCAAAATCCGAATAGCTGGCGACCACCCGTTCGTTCAGCGCAAGAGCGGGCCGGTCACCATAAAGACCGGCTGCACGCTGGAGAAAACGGGCGATGTTCATGGGCGGGCTACCTGCTTGTTGAATATCCGCTCAGATTGTTTCGTGAGGGCTACTGACGTTTCCAAGTCTCAACAGATTTCCCGGTGACCCAGGGCGTGACCTTTTCATTGAAAGACTTGAAATGATCGGAGTCCAGATGGGTCTGGAAGGCAGCGGCATCCGTGTACAGTTCGTACAGAAAGAACCGGTTGGGATGCTGATCAGACGTACAGACATCGAAGTAATGACAGTCGGGTTCCAGTGCCAGCGAGTTGGCAGCCTGTGCCATCATTGCTTCATGAAAATCCGCCCGCCGTTGTGGCTGAACATCAAACCAGACCAGGACAGCATGCATTCGTCGTTCCCTCATACCTTGTTCATTGCTAGAATCATGGCAGACGCATAATCAGGCATCTGCGCGTGACCAGTTTGCTGTAACAAACATGATCGCACAAACGTCTGATGATAATAATGAATGCGATGGAGGAGACGGGTTTCGCATGGAAGTTACTGAACGAACCGGTTCGCGAATTCCCTATGCCGAACAGGCCTACCGGGAACTTAAACGCCGCATTCTGGATAACGAGTTATCGCCGGGTGAAAATTTGCTCGAACAGGAAATAGCTGCCGAGCTGGGGATGAGCCGAACCCCTGCCCGTGAAGCAATGATGCGTCTTGCAAATGAAGGACTGGTCGAGGTCAAACCCCGTCATGGCATGAGGGTGCTGCCGATTTCCGCCGATGATATGAAAGAGATCTATCTGGTTCTGACATCTCTGGAATCGACGGCAGCTGCAGAAGTCGCAAAACGCGGGCTGACCGCGGAGGAATTCGCAGCACTGGAAAAGGCTGTCAGCGATATGGATGATGCGCTGGTCAGCGACGACTTATCCGCATGGGCAACCGCTGATGAACGGTTTCACCAGCTGCTTCTGAATTACTGTGCTAACCGTCGCCTGATGGCGCTGGTGGAGAATTTCTGGGATCAGGCACACAGGGTCCGGATGGTGACGCTCAAGCTGCGACCAAGACCGATAAATTCCAACAAGGATCATCGGGAGTTGCTGGCAGCCATTGCCGCCCGTGATTCGGAAAAAGCACGGGAAGTGCATAGTCGCCACCGGGAAGTAAGTGGCCGGACGCTGGTTGATATCCTGCGAACGTCCGGCCTGAATAACGTCTGACCCGCGTGGGGTCAGATAGCGTAGGCCGCATAAATATCGTAAAGCATCCGCAGGCCGGTAATCAGCAGGAATATGGCGAAACACAGCCGTAACATGCGGGTGTTTATTGTGTAGGCCAGCTTTGCCCCGACCGGAGCCATGAAGACAGACATCGGTACAATCAGCGCAAAGCCGATCAGATTGATGTAGCCGACGGAAAAGGGTGGAAGCTCTGCCCTGCCCCAGCCGAAAACAGCGAAGCTGGCAGCACCGGGAATGGCGATAATCAGTCCAATCGCTGAAGCTGTTCCGACGGCCTTGCGAATAGGATAATTGAAAGCTGTTAGAGTTGGCACGGCAAGTGTTCCGCCGCCGATTCCCATCATGACTGAGAAGAATCCGATGACGGTTGCGATGATTTGGCGGCCGGGTGCGCCAGGCAGCGTTTCGCGCATATGCCAGCCATCAGGCCGGAATGCCATGTTCGCAGCTACAAACAATGCAATGACGGCAAAGATACCAGACAACACAAGGCCATCCAGATTGGCGCCAAGGACGGCACCGAGAAGGACGCCGAGGGCAATGAAAGGACCCCAGGATTTCAGGAGATCAACATCGATCCCGCCCTTGCGGTAATGTGCCCGGGCTGACGAGATGGAGGTTGCAACGATTGTCGCAAGCGATGTGCCCACTGCGATATGCATCAGTACTTCCGGGGCAATACCCAGCAGTGAAAAGGCATGATAAAGCACGGGGACGATAACAATGCCGCCGCCGACACCGAGCAGACCGGCCATCAGGCCGCCAATCACACCGGTGGCGAGCAATGCGGCAACGAGACCGGCGAGAAAAACGGGATCAAATTCTGAAAACATCAGCTGGCAATCACTAGATTCTGTGGAGGGTGGCGACTGATAGCCGTCAGGCAGCCCGCTGTCATGTGCTTTGGCCGGATTTTTATCTAACTGAATCAAAAAAGGCGGACGCCGCAGCGCCCGCCTTTCCGGTATTGATGCTGGTTTGCTTACTTGCTCAGCTCTTCCGCGGCCGCATCATAGGCGCGTTCCATATCCTGCATGGATTCTACCATGCTGGCCTTGGCACTGTCCCAGGCATCAGCTGACGCATTCTTGAATTCTTCAAGATCACGGGCCACAGCCTCACGCTTGGCGGCAAGGTCGATCTTTACCTCTTCCCATTTCGCGGCCATCGCATCTCCGGCGTTGGCCATTTTCTGGTCGAGTTCATCAATCTGACGGTCGAGGTCATCAGCGCGCTCTTCCAGCCAGGTCACCGCCTCGGTTTTCTGCTCGACGGTGTAGTCCGAAACCTGTTCGTAGGTAACCGGATCTTCCTTTTTGGATTCCGCATGGACTGACGTTGCGGCAAGCGTGGTTGCCAGAGCGACGGCGGTGGCAAACTTGAGATAGGTCGGTTTCATGTTCAGATCCTTTCTTGGGTTCGTCAGGTAAAAGTCGGCTTGATTAGCCGGAGGGACGGTTACGGGCATTCGAGATTGCTTTTCTGAGGTCCAGGTAAGCCATCTCGGCACTTTGTTTGACCTGCTCCAGGCTGGCTTCACCGGAAGCCCTGAGCTTTTCCATCTCAAATCTCGATTTTTCGTACTGGGCAGAAACCTCCCGCCGGAACTCGTCGAGGTCATTTTTGCCGTCAGCTTTGGCACGCTCGATATCGGCCTCCAGATGCTTCATTTCAGCTTCAATGTCCTTCAGTTCGGCTTTGAGTTTCTGACTGTACTCTTCTGTTTTTGACATGGTGGTCTCCTTATTTCGTGCCCCGCTGTTGGGGCAGTACAGGATAAACGCCAATGATTTCGGGAAGTTCCACGGAACAAAGATAAATAATCAGCGTTCACGAAGCGACATATAAGAAGAAAAGGAGCTTGATATGACTGACCCGGTTAAAATTGAAAAAGAACAGGTGCGTCAGGGAGAAACGTCCGGGCGTATGAGAAAGGTTGTTGTTTGTTCAACTGTACTTTCTATCGCCGTCATTTCTGCGGCTGTTTATTTTTCCGCATAAATTTTCTCGGAACTATTCTGCCCCCGCCTCGTTGAAGGTGGGGCAAGGCGTCGAAAGGCGCTTCCCTAATCGACGAAGCAAAGGAGACCAGACCATGGCCTATCGTAAAATTATCACAGCAGTTGTTGCATCCTCTCTCGCTGCAGCCTGCAGCACATGGGACGTTGAGCCCAATATGAGTGCGCTGCGCACCGCACAGCCGGCTGGTTCGCAACATCAGAATGCACTGGTTGATGAATACCGTCAGATCGCAGCTTTCGAATATGACAAGATGCAGGATTGGCGGGATGCTGACCGCTGGGCAGAAAAAGGCCTGACAGTTGCTCACGGCAACGATGTCAAACCGACCACTCTGAAGCAGTGGGACCTGCCGGCCGAACATCAGACCGAGCTTTCCATCGCCCGTACCCAGCTGGTTTCAGCGCTTGACCGTGGTGCCCGTACCAAGGCGCCGATGGCTGTTGCCGAAGCGCAGGCAAAATTTGATTGCTGGGTCGAGCAGCAGGAAGAGAATTGGCAGACAGCACATATTGCGGCGTGTCGTAACCAGTTCATGGCTGCCATGGACCGGGTCGATACTGCGATGATGGAGCCGAAGCCAACCGCAAAGGTTGAGGCACCTGTATCGGGGCCTGCACCGACGTCACTCTTTGAACTGTATTTCCCGTTTGATAGTGCCGTTATCGGAGAGGAAGACCAGACGGCGATTGGTGATGCGATTACGACCTATCGTTCTGATGCAAAGTTTGCCGGTAAGGAGAAGATTCTTATCTCCGGCCATGCAGACAGGGTTGGTCCGCAGGACTATAACCTGGAGCTTTCCAAAAAGCGGGCTGAGGCCGTTCGTCAGCAGCTGATGATCGCCGGTATCCCGGAGAAAGACATTACGGTACTGGCCTTTGGTGAAGTCGATCCGGCCATCAAGACTGGCGATGAGGTGAAGAATGCCTGGAATCGCCGCGTTGAAATCCTCGTCGAGTAATCTCTCTGCATTACTGGACGGCAAGCGGGGCACCTTCGGGTGCCCCGTTTTTTTTTATGGTCTCTGCAAAACACCAAAGCTGCGTGTATTCCTCCTGCCCGCTTCTGAGGCGGTTTGTGGTTCTTTTGTCAGGAGGCCGCGACGCAGAAGTTCCCTGATCGCTGCTGCCCGTGTCGGTAGCCGGTTTTCAAATTTCCAGATATCAATGGCTTCAAGTTCTTCTGGTTCCAGCATGACCTGAAGACGTTCTGTGCGTTTTTTGCTGTCAGTCATGGCAGCCTGACTCTGTGGTTGTTCATCAAGTATCCGATTTTAACTCATGTCCCTGCCCTGGCAGAGGACGCAGCCAGCATGATTTTTTATGAGTAACTTACTCAATTTCAGTAAGCAATGGATTTTCCGGGAAATGCGGAGTTTGAATAATTTGAAGCATATGATGTAAGTACATAATTTACATTATATAATATAAATATGTAACATATCTAATTTGAATGAGTACATGCAGCGGTTTTTATTGTAGTAATAATTTGTTCTGGGTAGATTCTGGTCATCGAACAACACGACTGGAGTCGACAGATGCAAAACGAAGTCTATGAAATGATCGAAGAACAGTTGCCGAGTATTCGCCGTTATGCCCATGCACTTGAACGGAATCCGCATGCTGCTGAAGATCTGATACAGGACTGCGTTGAGCGTGCGCTCTCGCGTCAGGAACAGTTTCAGCCAGGCACCAATCTGCGGACGTGGATGTTTACGATCATGCATAACCTGCAGTGCGATCGTAAGCGCAAGGATGTCCGTCGTGGTGTGCATGTACCGCTGGAAGAATGGTCAGATGGTGCAAGCACCAATGGTGATCAGCTTGGCTCGCTTGAAATGCGTGATTTTCGCCGGGCCTTTGCCAAGCTTGACGCACGGGATCAGCAGATCATGATCCTTATCGGGATGGAAGGCATGGCTTATGAAGAAGCTGCTGAAGTTCTGGAGATCAAGGTCGGTACTGTGAAGTCCCGTCTGTTCCGGGCGCGTGAGCGTCTTCGGGAGATCCAGACCCAGGCTGCGGCGCCGAAAATGCGCCGCCGGCGGGAACAGTCAGCTCAGAATGCCGTTCATGCTATGTGAGTTGAATGGATGAGCTGAGGGTCTTTTGAGTGGCGGTGACAAGAAATGGTCGGAAGAAGATCTTCATGCCTATATTGATGGTCAGATGCATCGAGACCGTCGACGCGAGTATGAGCAATATCTTGCCACCCGCCCCGACCTGCTGCGTCGCATTCATTCCTATCAGCTGCAGATAGGCGAGATGTTCAGAGCGTTCGGGTCTGCAAAAGACTGGCGTTCATAAACCCGGAGAACCAAGGTTCTCCGGGTTTTTTGTTGCCTGAAACCGGAACCCCCCGACTTCCCTGGCGTTTGTCTTATGACATTCATACCAAAGGAGTTCTTCAATGAGCATCTTCACTTTACTGAAAGACGATCATGACAGCCTGCGCGAGAGAATCACTGCTGTGCAGCGGGCGAAAGGTCAGGACCGGAAGATCGTTGCCCGTCATTATGATGAGCTGGCGCTTGACCTGATGGTTCACCATGAAGCGGAACAGCATGTTCTGTTCTCTCATCTCGCCCGTCTGGAATCACTTGGTGATCAGGCGCTGCACGCCGTTGAAGAGCATGGTGAACATCGCAAGCTGATTGAAATGATGCAGGATACCCCCTCATTCGGTGACGAATGGTGGAACTCGTTTGATGAGCTTGCCCACGATATTCTTCATCACCTCGACGAGGAAGAAGAGGATATCTTTCCGCTGGCAGAGAAAAACCTGCATTCAAAAACCATCCAGGAACTCGGTCAGGCTTATGGTGCTTCAAAAGGTGGCCACAAAACCCATATGCAGAAGAGCGCCTGACGGAGGCAGATTTTCAGAATGAGAGATCGCATGCCAGACAAAGAGATGATGCAAGCATGACGACAGATCACCGGCATCATCGTCTGGCCCGGATGGATCGCCTCAGCCATCTTCTCGACAACCAGTTCCGGATTCCCGGGACTGGTTTTCGATTCGGACTGGACGGATTGCTGGGGTTGCTGCCAGGCGCAGGTGATCTCGCGGCGGCTGCCTTGTCTGCCTATGTCATCATCGAGGCTCGCCGTGCCGGCGTTCGTGTCCCTGCCCTGATGAGGATGGGTGTCAATGTCGGAGCTGATCTGGTGATTGGCTCTGTTCCCCTGCTGGGGGACGCCGTTGACTTCTTCTGGAAGGCAAACCGTGCCAATTTACGGCTGGCGCAGAAAGATATTGAAGCTCAGGAGCGAAAAATCCGCTGATTTCAGGCATAAAAAAAGCGCCCACCGGAGTGAGCGCTTTTTTAACCTGTTCAGGACAATCAGTCATTTTTGTCCATCTTGTCCTTCACGTAACCGGCACCGGCACCAACTGCACCACCGATTGCGGCGCCGCAAGAGACACACCCGCCGGTGATTGCTGTACCGGCAGCACCAACTGCGGCACCTATTGCGCCACCGCTGACGACTTTCTGTTCCTGGGAAGACATGCCAGAGCAGGCCGAAACAAGGAGGGCTGTACCCGTGGCTGCGACAATTGCGAACTTACGCATGATAAATTCTCCTTCATCTGTAAAAGCCAGCCGTTGTCCCGGCTGATGTCGGCATTGCCAACATTAGGATAGAAACGCTCTGTGCCGGTGTTTGTTCCGAAATAAATCAGACGGTTGGCCCTAAAACCTTCCCCTTCACATTGCTAGGCTGCATCACTAGTCTTCTGAAAGAATTGATGTTGGCCGGACCGGCCGCACGAACGGGGGGTAAATATGACGATCAGGCTTTCACATTTCATTGGTGGTGTTTCAAAATCCGGCTCGGAACGAACGGGACCGGTCTTCAATCCGTCGACCGGTGAGCATTTTGCCGATGTTGAACTGGCTTCTGCAGCAGAGGTCGATGCCGCGGTGCAGATCGCTCATGAAGCCTTTCGGGAATGGTCGGAATGGACCCCGATCCGGCGTGCTCGGGTTATGTTCAAATATCGCGACCTCGTCGAAAAGAATATGGGTGAACTGGCAGAACTGGTTGGCCGTGAGCACGGCAAGACCCTTCCGGATGCGGCGGGTTCTGTACAGCGAGGGCTGGAAGTAGTGGAATTTGCCTGCGGTATTCCGCAGTTGCTGAAGGGGGAATTCTCGGAACAGGTCGGCGGTGGTATCGACAGCTTTAACATGCGTCAGCCGCTGGGTGTATGTGCCGGTATTACCCCGTTCAACTTTCCGGCGATGGTGCCGATGTGGATGTTCCCGGTCGCTCTGGCCTGCGGTAACACATTCATTCTCAAGCCGTCAGAGAAAGACCCCTCCTGCCCGCTCCGGCTGGCTGAACTGATGACGGAAGCTGGCGCACCGCCGGGTGTTCTGAATGTCGTCAATGGTGACAAGGAGGCCGTTGATGCCCTGTTGCATCATCCGCTGGTCGAGGCTGTCAGTTTTGTCGGATCAACGCCGATTGCTGAATATATCTATCATACGGGAACCGCGAATAATAAGCGGGTTCAGGCGCTGGGTGGCGCAAAGAACCATATGATTATCATGCCGGATGCTGATCTGGACCAGGCAGCCGATGCGCTGATCGGTGCCGGATTTGGCTCTGCGGGAGAACGCTGCATGGCGGTCTCCGTTGCCGTTCCGGTCGGGGATGAAACCGCAGATGCGATCCGGGAAAGACTTATTCCCCGAATTCAGGCCCTGAAAGTCGGCGCCTACAATGATCCGGACGCAGATTTCGGTCCGCTGAATACCAAAGGTCATATGGAAAAGGTCCGGGGGCTGGTGGATCGCGGTGTCGCGGAAGGTGCGGAACTGGTCGTTGATGGCCGGGATCTTCGCCTGCAGGGCTATGAGAACGGCTATTTCCTGGGCGGTTGCCTGTTCGACCGGGTGACAACCGATATGGATATCTACAAACAGGAAATCTTTGGCCCGGTGCTCTCGATGGTTCGTGCGCCGGACTATGATGCGGCGCTGGCCATGGTCAATGATCATGAATTCGGTAACGGTACCGCAATCTTTACCCGTGACGGTGATGCAGCCCGTGAATTCTCCCGGAATGCCCGGATCGGGATGGTTGGTATCAATGTGCCGATTCCGGTGCCTGTCGCCTATCACAGCTTTGGCGGCTGGAAACGCTCACTGTTCGGCGATCATCATATGCATGGCCCGGAAGGTGTGCGTTTCTATACCAAGCTGAAAACGGTTACGGCCCGCTGGCCGTCGGGTATTCGCACGGGTGCCGAGTTCACCATACCGACCCTGAACTAACAGCCACCGGGGTCGGGTCAGTCTCTGAACCGGCCCCGGCGCAGGCTTTTCTGAATAATATGTGAACTGCCCGGTTATCTGGCTGCGTTTGCTTCTCCTGTTGATCCTCTATCCATGGAGAGAAAACGCAAATATGAAAAAATTCATATAATTTTCACGACAGAATAATTTTTACGCCCTATTATTTTCCAGACTGGCAACAGGGCGGACAAATGGGCCTTTCCCGAACAGACAGCATTCCTGTCGGACAGCAAATACGCGACCTGCGGCGGGCCAAGGGCCTGCGTATCGCTGGACTGGCCAGTGAAATCGGGCGTTCCGTCGGTCATGTCAGTCAGGTCGAGCGGGGTCTGTCCCCGGTTACAATTCCGGACCTGAAAAAAATTGCTGACGCGCTTGGTGTGGAAATCAACTGGTTCTTTCAGGGACAGGCTATGGCACCTCCGGAAGAACGGGACATTATCGTTCGCCGGGCCAATCGCCGGGAACTCAATTATTCGGGGACCGGTGTGCGGGAAGCCCTGCTCTCCCCTCACCTTCATGGCGCTTTTGAAATGGTCATGACGACGCTTGAACCCGGCGCAGACAGTGGCGTCGCCTACAGCCGGACCGGTGAAGAAGGCGGTTTTGTGCTGGAAGGAACGCTGGATCTCGAAGTGGATGGCAGAAAATACAGCCTGTCCGCCGGTGACAGCTTCAGCTTTGAGAGTACCAGACCGCATCGTTGTGCCAATTCCGGCAGTCAGGTCACCCGTGTTCTCTGGGTCATCTCGCCACCCTCTTATTAACACCTCCTGCAGAAGGACCGTCTCATGGCCGTTCAACTCCCCTCCCGTGCACAGGTTGTCATTATCGGTGGCGGTATTATCGGATGCAGTCTTGCCTATCATCTCACCAGACGTGGCTGGACAGATGTGGTGCTGCTGGAGCGTAAACAACTGACCTGCGGGACGACCTGGCATGCAGCCGGGCTGGTTGGCCAGCTTCGTGCCAGTCAGAACATGACGCGACTTGCCCAGTACACGACCGACCTGTTTCGAACGCTGGAATCGGAAACCGGTCAGGCAACCGGTATGAAGCAGAATGGCAGCGTCTCGATTGCCCGCACACCGGGCCGGCTGGAAGAACTGGTTCGCGGCGCCGACATGGCGAAGGTCTTCGGTCTGGATGTTGAGGTCATTGACGCGGCGGAATGCAAACGTCTCTGGCCGTTGATGTCGATCCACGACGTTATGGGGGGCGTATATCTGCCGAATGATGGTCAGACCAACCCTTCGGATACGGCAGCGGCGCTGGCCAGAGGGGCAAAGCAGGCCGGTGCGACAATCATCGAAGGCGTTCCGGTGACTGGCGTTACGGTCAGAAATGGCCGTGCCTGCGGCGTGACGACGGATGCTGGCAGCATAGAAGCTGAATATGTCGTGAACTGTGCCGGTATGTGGGCCCGTGATGTCGGCAAGATGGCCGGTGTGAATGTGCCGCTGCATGCGGCTGAGCATTTCTATATCGTCACTGAGCCGGTGCGGGATCTGCCTCCCACATTACCGGTGATGCGCGATCCGGATGGCTGTGTCTACTGGAAAGAAGATGCGGGAAAGTTGCTGATCGGCTGTTTTGAGCCGGTCGCCAAGCCGTGGGGTATGGATGGTATTCCTGATGATTTCGAATTCGATGAACTGCCGGAAGATTACGATCATTTTGAGCCGATCCTGATGGATGCGATGGAGCGCGCCCCGATCCTGGCTGAGACCGGCATTCGTCAGTTCTTCAATGGTCCGGAGAGTTTCACCCCGGATGATCGCTATCTGCTCGGTCCGGCCCCGGAAATCCGGAATTTCTATGTTGCTGCGGGCTTCAACTCGATTGGTATTCAGTCCTCCGGCGGTGCCGGCAAGGTGCTGGCGGACTGGATTATTGATGGTCATGCACCAGCGGATCTGTGGGATGTGGATATCCGCAGGGTGGTGCCGTTTCAGGGCAATGCGAAATATCTGCATGACCGCACGGTTGAAGGACTGGGGCTGCTGTATGCCATGCACTGGCCGTTCCGGCAGTTCGAGACCGCCCGTGGCATTCGCCATTCGGCACTGCATGACCGGCTGGCGAAAGCCGGTGCCTGCTTTGGTGAGGTTTCAGGCTGGGAGCGTCCGAACTGGTATGCGCCGGACGGCATGGAGCCGGCCTATGCCTACAGCTACAAACGACAGAACTGGTTCGATGCCAATGCGGTAGAACATAAGGCGGTCCGGGAGGCGGTTGGCCTGTTTGATCTGTCATCTTTCGGCAAGTTCCTGATTCAGGGGCGCGATGCCGAGCAGATGCTCAACCGGGTCAGTGGCAATGACATGTCGGTTGAACCTGGCCGGATTGTCTATACCCAGTTGCTGAACGAACGTGGCGGGATTGAAGGTGATCTGACGGTCACCAGGCTGGCAGAAGATCGCTATATGGTGGTCAGCGGTGCCGGCACGCAGGCCCGTGACCTGTCATGGCTGACACAGGCTGTGGGAGAGGATGAGCGCTGTTGCGTTACTGATGTGACCTCTGGTCTGGCGGTGATCAGTGTTATGGGGCCGAACGCCCGTGAATTGTTGTCACGGGTCAGCCCGGCAGACCTGTCCAACGAAGCCTTCCCCTTTGGTCATAGTCAGGAGATAGAAATCGGCTATGGGCTGGTCCGGGCATCCCGGATTACCTATGTCGGCGAACTGGGCTGGGAACTGTATATGCCGACGGAATTCGCAACCCACGTCTATGACGCCCTGCTGGCGGCTTCAGATGGTCTCGGATTCCGTCATGCGGGTTATCACACACTGAACAGCCTGCGCATGGAAAAGGGCTACCGTCACTGGGGTCACGACATTACGGACGCGGAAACGCCGCTGGAGGCCGGACTGGGCTTCGCCGTGAAGTTCGACAAGCCCGGTGGCTTCCAGGGGCGTGATGCCCTGCTGCGACAAAAGGAAGCGGGTGTGAAGCAGCGTCTGGTACAGTTCCGGCTGATCGATCCGGAGCCGCTGGTCTATCACAATGAACCGATCTTGCGGGACGGTCGTATCTGCGGTTACGCGACTTCCGGCATGTTCGGTCATACCATCGGCTCCAGCCTCGCCATGGGCTATGTGGAGGCCGACGGGGATGTGGTAACGCCGGGTTATGTGAAGGCTGGTGCCTACAGGCTGCGGATCAATGGCAGGGAATATGAGGCAGAAGCCTCGCTGAAGCCTTTTTATGATCCGAAAAGCGAGCGGGTGAAAATCTGACCCCGGGCTTTCTGAAACGGGTTCAGGATGAGGTCAGGTGTTCGGCAGGACAGCATGGCCCGGTCGCCCGTAATGACGACCGGGTATTTGCGGCTATGTTCAGTTGCTGGTCAGCAGCTTCATCAGGCTGGAGGTGTCCATGCGGTTGTCGCCACGATATTGCAGCTGGGCATAGAACTGATCGACCAGTGCGGTCACCGGCAGGCGTGAGCCGTTGCGTTTGGCTTCTTCGAGGCAGATGCCGAGGTCTTTGCGCATCCAGTCCACGGCGAATCCGAAATCGAATTCGTCCCTGCACATGGTATGGGCCCGGTTTTCCATCTGCCAGGACTGTGCGGCGCCCTTGGAGATAACGGCGATGACTTTATCTGTATCCAGATCAGCCCGCTTGGCGAAATTCATCGCTTCCGAGAGACCCTGTACCAGACCGGCAATGCAGATCTGATTGACCATCTTGGTGAGCTGACCGGCACCGGCGTCGCCCATCAGGGTGACGGCCTTGCCAAAGCAATCCATCAGCGGCTTGGCCGTGTCGAACGAAGCCTGATCGCCACCACACATGACCGTCAGCGCACCATTTTCTGCGCCGGCCTGTCCGCCAGACACGGGTGCATCGATGAAAGCCACACCCTGTTCAGCGGCCTTGGCATAAATCTCGCGGGCGACATCAGCGGAAGCCGTGGTGTGATCGACCAGAATGGCACCGGATTTCATCGTCGCCAGAACACCACTGTCGCCATAAATGACGGAGCGCAGGTCATCATCATTGCCAACGCAACTGAAGACCAGATCGCAGCCCTTTGCGGCATCGGCCGGGGTTTTTGCAAAAGAACCCTTGTAGTCGCCAACCCATTTTTCCGCCTTGGCGGTGGTGCGGTTATAGACGGTGACATCATGTCCGCCCTTGGCCAGATATCCGGCCATCGGATAGCCCATAACGCCGAGACCGATGAATGCTACTTTCGCCATGTTTCTCTCCAGTTCTGTTGGATGCAGTCAGGGCTGCGGATTTGGCGCGAAGGATAGTCGCTCTGCCGGCTGGCGGCAAATTGACTGGAATGTCAGCGACAGATTTTCCGCAGTGTGGACGCTCTCAGCCGTCAATCAGCTGCTGCAACTGATTCCAGCTTGCCTGATCAGGGGCGATCAGCAGCGGGCCAGCATTGGCAACCGGCTGATAGGGCGTTCCGTTCAGGCGTTGTGCTGCTCCGCCTGCTTCCAGCAGCATCAGCACCCCGGCCGCAAAATCCCAAGGCTTTGTGCGGTGGTACAGGGCGATCTGGTGTTCATCACGCAGTAGCGAGAGAAACATCTGACCGACACAGCGCAGATTGATGTTCTCGCTGAATTTCTCCCGTATCTGCCGGATGCGTTCGCTGCGGGCCTTGTCCTGCCCGCCGGCGCCGAGCCATCCCGAATAATCGAAGATGCTGGTTTCCGGCGACGAATCGGCAATCAGGGTGCGGGTTCCGTCGATAAAAGTGCCGCTGCCTTTTTCAGTAATTGCGGTGACATTGGTCAGCGGGTCATGGACCCAGCCGGCAACGGTTTCACCGTTTCTGACCAGAGCGATAATCACGGCAATCCGGCTGTCGCCACGGGAAAAATTTGTGGTGCCGTCAATCGGATCGACAATCCATACCGGATCATTGCCATGAAGGCGTTCCAGTATCGCCGGGTTAGCGGCAACCTCTTCCTCGCCGACAGTTATGCTGCCTGGCAGGATCCGGGTCAGTGAGGCACGCAGGTGATGTTCCATCGCCTCGTCGGCGACAGTCACCAGGTCGCCCGGTGCTTTTTCACGTATCTCGTGGGCTTTCAGCAGCCCGAAGCGTGGCAGCAATTCAGCCTCAACCGCCTCTCGTATGGCGGTGCTGACTTTCTCGACAGAAATTGTGGTCATGGAATCCGGTTCAGTGCGTTCGGCGAAGGCAATACACGTCCCTGCCCCTGAAAGCAAAAGGGGGCTGCGTTTGCCGCAGCCCCCTTCACATCATGATCAACGTTTCCGTTGATTACATCATGCCGCCCATGCCGCCCATGCCGCCCATATCGGGCATGCCGCCACCGGCACCGCTTTCCTTCGGTGCAGGCTTTTCAGCGATCATGGCTTCTGTGGTGATCAGCAGACCGGCGATCGAAGCTGCATCCTGCAGCGCCGTCCGCACGACCTTGGCCGGATCGATAACACCGGCTTTGACCATGTCTTCATAAACGCCGGTCTGTGCGTTGAAGCCGAATGTTGCGTCATTCTTCTCCAGCAGCTTGCCGGCAACCACTGCGCCGTCTGAACCGGCGTTTTCAGCGATCTGGCGAACCGGTGCCTGCAGGGCGCGGCGGACGATGTCCACACCAACCTGCTGGTCGTTATTCGCGGTTTCGATCTTCTTCAGAACGCGGACAGCGTACAGCAGAGCGGAGCCACCACCGGGGACAACGCCTTCCTGAACAGCTGCACGGGTTGCATGAAGCGCATCATCAACGCGATCCTTGCGTTCTTTCACTTCAACTTCCGTGGCACCACCAACGCGCAGAACAGCAACACCGCCGGACAGTTTCGCGAGGCGCTCCTGGAGCTTCTCACGGTCATAGTCGGACGTGGTTTCTTCAGCCTGACGCTTGATCTGCTCGCAACGGGCATTGATGTCTTTCTTCTTGCCCGTACCATCGACGATCGTTGTGTCTTCCTTGGTGATGGTTACCCGCTTGGACGTGCCGAGCATATCGAGGGTAACGCTTTCCAGCTTGATGCCAACGTCTTCGGAGATCACCTGGCCACCA
>TARA_R110000787_G_scaffold111730_1_pt1 | contig 96907 bp, 106 predicted proteins | sample TARA_R110000787 | Tara Oceans TARA_R110000787 (sample SAMEA4397920) | marine metagenome | biome: Polar Biome; feature: [DCM] deep chlorophyll maximum layer (ENVO:01000326); material: water (ENVO:00002006), including particulate matter (ENVO:01000060) such as... | depth 35 m | reverse complement strand
AAACTTTGGCCGCGTTGGGAAGGGGCTATTTTTCGAGGTGGCCTTTGGAGTATTCCGCACTCAGAAAGTCTGCGATCGGGCCAATAATTCGAGGAGAAAAGGCCATACAGTGCGCCCCGACGATGTCACTTGTCTCCACATTATTTCGGTCTGCTGCGCTATAGCCGCCATAGAAGATATCAAAATTTTCCGGTATCGAATTTTTACGCAATTTGCTTGAAAATGAGCAATCATCTTGAAGGATCATTATAGGCCCGTCTGCGTTCCGGCATCTGTTCAATATCTCCAGATGACTAAGAAATGCTCCATGCGATCCAGTTTTTAAAAACGGGCCCGGGGTATTCATTGCTATAGCCGGAAAAAAATGTACACGCGAGTCTCCCACCAGACCGAGACGCGAAAGTTCTGATAACATCATTTTGCGTCGATCGGTCCGTTGCTCTAGGTTTATTATATGGATTTGCTTAATTGCTCTAAATACTTGTCCAAGCGACTTCACATTAGCTCCCTCGTGCTCAAACTACATTCACTAGTGAGGATCGATGTTTGCGTCACCTAAAAATTATACTCTCAAAAATAAATCCACTGCGACGCCTAATTGAGCCCCGACAAACTATTTTTGGTTTAGCGGGCTGGGTCACCGGCGCATATATCTCTCATCAGGCTCTAAGGCTCGGCACTAGTATCATCTTGGCGTGGCTATTGGCACCTGAACTTCTCGGGATAATGTTGCTGATCAATACTTTGCGGACCGGTGGCGAGTTGCTGACTGATGTTGGCGTAGGACAAAGCATAGTCAATAATCCACGTGGCAATGAACCGTCTTTCTACAACACGGCCTGGACCATTCAGATTGTGCGCGGGCTGGTTCTGTTTCTGCTCGCTCTTGCTCTCACCATTCCTATCTCGCGCATATATGAGAATGCTTCCCTGCAGGCTTTGCTCCCTATCGTGGCACCTATTTTCATACTCACGGGATTTACATCACCCGCACGGTTTCTCCTCCAAAAGCGCGTTGAAGTCCGCAAGCTTGCACTCTTCGACTTAAGCCTAGCGGTAGCAGGAGCCTTGATACAAATTGCTTTGGCGCTATATTCACCGACAATCTGGGCGCTTGTAGCGGGATTGCTCATCAGTACGACCATATCCACCATTGCCAGCTTCTTCCTGATCAACTGGCGAGACCACCGCTTGCAATGGGACAAGTCCGCCGCCAAGGCTATTGTCCATTTCGGCAAATGGATATTTGCCGCTTCGCTGATTTACTTCCTCGCGATGAATTTTGACCGGCTCTATTTTGCCGATGCGATACCGATTGCATTACTGGGCGTTTACGGAATTGCCCGCACTTTTTCGGACGTGATTATGCAGTTGTTTCAACGGCTCGGAAATTTGCTTATCTTTCCGAAAATCTCTGCATCCGCTCAGCGTGGCGCCGATTTGCGCCGGACCATCGGTCCGATGCGCCTCGCGGCCCTGCTGGTTGTCGCTACAGGTCTGGCAATAGGAATCGCGCTCGCAGACCAGTTCATTTACCTTGTTTACGATGATCGATATCGCGCAGCCGGATTTTTCCTGCCGGTACTTCTGATCGGCACCTGGTTTTCCATCCTCGGCGCAATGGCGGATGCAATGATGATGGGTGTCGGAAAACCATCTGGAGTGGCGTTAAGCAACGGCACAAAGCTGGCGATCCTCGCAGCCACACTACCCTTCGTTCTTTCATATTATGGGATCAACGCCGCACTAATGGTGTTTATATTGGCTGAAGCCGCGCGCTATGTGGTGTTGGTATGGCAAACACGCAGAATCGGTATCGGCTTTACCCGTCAGGATATTCTTGCAACCCTGGTTTTCTGCATCCTGATCCTTGTCTTTCGCGAACTCACCATGCTGGCCGGCTTGACCGGGGGAATCGGCGAATGGATTGCACAGGCGGGAGTTCCCCATGGCTGAACAACGCCCTATCATCGGCCTTGTCGCGATCGGACGGAATGAGGGGGAACGGTTGAAACTTTGCCTGCGTTCGATCCCGGCGAATATTCCAATAATATATGTCGACAGCGCATCTACCGACGATAGTGTCGCTTTTGCCCAATCCCTTGGCGCGGAGGTTGTGGAACTGGACATGGCTCTGCCCTTCACTGCCGCTCGGGCGCGAAATGAAGGAGTCGAGGCATTGTTGCAAGCTCACCCTGAAACGGAATATATTCAATTTGTTGATGGAGATTGCGAACTTGAAGCGGACTGGTTTGCGATTGCGGCGGATTTTCTTTCGACAGACAGGTCCATAGCTGCGGTCTGCGGACGCAGGAGCGAGAGATTCCCCGATGCCAGCATATACAATCGGATGTGCGATGCCGAATGGGACACTCCGATTGGCGAGGCCAAAGCGTGCGGCGGTGATGCGATGGTGCGTACAGTGGCTTTTTCGCAGGTAGGTGGCTACGATCCTTCCATGATCGCGGGAGAAGAACCGGAACTTTGTCAGAGACTGCGAGGTGCCGGCTGGCGGATATGGCGGCTGGATACACCGATGACCACGCATGATGCGGACATGCATCACACTGCCCAATGGTGGCAACGCGCCGTCAGAAGCGGGTTCGGCTACGCACAGGTCTGGAAAAAAACCGGAGCGAGCGGTCGCGACATTTTATACCGACGCGAAACAATCAGCGCCCTGTTCTGGACATTTGGTGTCATTTTTGCAGCGCTTTTGGCCACAATAATTTTTGGGCCAGCTGGCCTCGCTGTTGCTGCCCTGATCTGGGCAACACAGCTAACAAGACTTGCTATGCGCGAAGGTTTTACCAAAGGCTTGCACCTGCTTGTTGGCAAGATTGCGGAAACGGTCGGTATATTGCGCTTTGCCATTGGTAGTCTGCGCGGACGCAAGCAAGGAGCGATTTTCTACAAATGAACAGAATCGCTTATCTGGTCAGTGATTACTTCGCGCCATCACATACCTTCGTGCGGCGGGAGATTGCAGCACTGCGGAAGTTGGAAATCGAGATTATTCCCTTCACAGTTCAATCAGCAGCGGGCGGTGGCGAGGATGTGCAAAGTCTGCTTGGTCGACCGCTGCTGGACTATTTCTCAGCTTTATTACGGGCGTTTTTCAAGTACCCGCTACGATTGGGGTCCAGTTGGCTTCTGTCCCTCCGACATCGCCAGCCTGGTGCACGCGGCCTTCTCTGGTCGCAGTTTCATTTCGTCGAGGCAATTTGCTTGGCTCGGCTTTTATCCGCAGAAAATTGCACGCGCCTTCACAACCATTTCGCCAACAGCGGCGCTACGGTGGGAATGATCGCCGCGGATTTTAACAAGATCCCATGGAGCGTTACCCTGCACGGAATTTCCGAAACGGATTTTCCAGCCGGGATGCTACTCCCGGAAAAACTGGAGCGAGCGGACTTTGTCGCCTGCGCCAGCTATTTCATGCGGGCGCAGGCGATGCGGCTGGTTCCGACCAGCCATTGGCCCAAGATGCACATTATCCGCTGCGGGGTCGATCTCTCGAGTCTACCACCAGCCAAAACGACACACCTACACTCTGACAAAAGCGACAGCGTAAAGTTGCTTTGCGTCGGTCGACTATCACCGGAGAAGGGCTATTTCGGCCTTCTGGATACATTGGCGCGTCTAGCAGCTGAAGGATTGGACTTTTCCCTGACGATTGTCGGCGACGGGCCATCAGCAGATGAAATCCACGCAAAAGTCGCCGCATTGGCACTCAGCGACCGCGTCCGGTTCACCGGAGCGCTGCCGGAAGCAGAGACACTAACAGAAATCAGCCATTGCGACATTTTCCTATTGCCCAGCCTGATGGAAGGCCTCCCCGTAGTCCTTATCGAAGCACTGGCGATGCAGAAAGCGGCAATCGCCAGCAGAGTGGCAGGCATTCCGGAATTGATAGAGGATGGACGTTCCGGCCTGTTGTTCACACCATCCGACTGGGCGGATCTGGAACGCCAGCTCCGCCATCTTTTCTCCGATGAAAGCCTATGTGAAACGCTGGGGGAGCAGGGGAATGCAATCGTCAAAAGCGAATTCGACATCATGATACCCGCGCAAATACTGGCAAGGCTCTTTAAAGCAAGCTAGCCGGTTCGGGCGTGGCCAAGGGCTTCTCGCTCAAAAAAGGCCTGCCTCCGATAACCGGGGGCAGACCTCCAATATCTAATTGTCGAAATTAACCGACTGAGTTGTTAGCTATAGCTCACTGTGGTTCGCGCGACCCGCGGCTTGGCGCGCATCATTCCGCCAATCCCGAAAAATCCGAGCAGCAGCAGCGCCCAGGTCGCCGGCTCGGGCACGGCACCAATACTATTAACATTCAGGGTAAAACCACCCAGGCTTCCCTGATCTCCGCCGGCGTTATCGCTGACAGTCAGTGTCCAGTCGCCATTGGCACTCATGCCATTGAATGCCGAAAAGGCGTCCAGCGGAGAATATGAACCGACCGCTACATTTGTATTTCCGGAGTTAGCGAAGGTCTGAAACAATGATCCACCGCCATCGGTGAAACTGTAGGTACCCACCAGATTACTGCTAGATCCAAAAGTTGTTGCAGGAAAGCCTGGCCGTGCAAATAATTGCGTCGTCACACCACCATGGGTCAGGCTTGCAATGAGATCGCCAACATAAGAATGGACAAAGTCGCTCAGCGTTACGCTAATACCCGTGACATTTCCGGTTGCCGCAACATTCACCGTTGAGCTGTTCGTCGAATTGTCCGTAATAGCAAAACCTGCTGCGGTTTCGACTGTCGTTGCCGCATATGATGGCGCGGCAGCCAGTGCAGCAGCAACCGCCACTGTCGTGAATGAAATAGAACGCATATTCAATCCTTTGCAAAATTGCAGGCACACCCGCATGTGAAACCATTTTGCCCTTATATTAAGGCCATATTTCGCGTAAATATTTTCCGCTGGTCAATAGAAATAAGCTTGCGACTTGGTGACACTGATAAGGATTTTTTAATCATGAGTCCAGTGACTTGCACGATCACTGCCCGTAGTTAGAATATTTTACAAATATTGTTTCATTATGGTACAGGCCGGTAGAATACTGACGCGCAAATGATCGTGATTTCCCGGTTTTCTCGGACCGAACCTGCCTGATGATGTGCGACGGCGGGATAAGCTTTTACAGGTGAAGCCAACGCACACCCGCTTATTATGTAGCCGACAACCCCCAGCCTATTTCTAACGTTCTGGTCAGGGTTACTTCCAATCGCGCATAAGCGAACTGGATCTCGTAGACGATAACAGGCCCTGTTCTCGGACCGGCATCTCGGTACAATATTGATGGGCTTAGCGTTTGCATTTAAAAGCAGGGCATCGCCACGGAGATGCATAGAAAGGAAATAAATACAGCGTGTTACGTTAACATGTAGCATAGTGTGAAATGGAAAGTGCTGGCATGCACCTGTCGCGGGGTTTGTTATTGAAATTTACTGGTATTATTGGCAAAGCAGGGCGAAGCTTCCATTCTGCATCGCGAACATCAGTTTCATCCGCAGGTAAGAATATTCATGCGCGTTTTCGACAATTTTGACCGGATCAGGATAATCAATTTACCCAACCGTTCGGACCGGCGGCGCGAAATGGATCGTGAACTGGCAAATATGGGGCTGCTCGGCGATCCTAGAATTGACTATTTTGCTGCAATTAGACCCAATGACGCCGGGCCATTTACTTCGATCGGCGCTCGCGGTGTCTATGAAAGTCAGAAACAGTTATTGCGTGAAGCAGCGGAAAGCGGCCAATCGCTGTTGATCCTCGAGGATGATTGTGATTTCATCCCGGGTGCCGAAGCGTATCAGGTTCCGGAAGATTGCGGTATTTTCTATGGCGGTCACAACGCTGCGCAACCCAATAATCTACAGAGTAGCGATATAATGGGCGCCCATATGATGGGCTTTTCCAAAGATTGCGCCAAAGCTGTTAGCAAATATCTTGCACAACTCCGCTGTGAAGGTATTCATCCACCAATAGATGCCGCCTACGTCTGGTTCCGCCGCGCATATCCGGACGTAGTAACCCACTTCGCCGTACCGCCCTTGGCAGGCCAGAGAGCATCGCGCAGCGACATCGCCACTTTGCGCTGGTATGATCGCCTTCCAGTCTTGAGAACGTTCATCAATCTGATCAGGTCTGCCCGGCGAAAATAGTCGCACACTTTAAGCGCTCCGCTTACCAGATACCGGCCGATCCCCGTCTTTTCAATGCCCGGTTCGCCTGCACACATGGCCAAATGTTGAGCAGCGTTGCGAGGATCGAAAATGGCGCTCTACCGACGGCCTTTGTGAAGCCGACGCTACAAAGATTATAAAGGCGCCAAGTCAATAACCGGGAGGGCAAGGCCCAGGCCTTTCCCGCAACATTGCTGGCGACAATATTGTTCACCCATTGCGGGTCATTCTTGTTGCTATCACGGATTGTTCGACCAACATGTCTGGAGTGCTTTTCTGCCCAGAATTTTTCGCAGAGCCAGCCGTTGATCGTCGTGCCGATCGTCATGCGCCGCTCATGATGGAAAAATCCTGATATCGAATGCGCTTCAAAATAATGGGTGGGCCGCTCCAGCCTCTGGATACGCTCAAGCTGTGCTGGTTGAGTAAAACCTTCGGTATGCAGCATGGCTGACAGAAATCCATCTTCTCCCGGTGTCGGAACAGGAAGCCAGACTTTTCGTAGTTCGGTTGCCCAGCCGGCATAAAGCGATCCATTGATTGAATTGGGTGCCGGTGTCTGAGCTGAAATCTTCAATGAAAAACGATCAATGAACGTTTTACGGGCCTTTTTGTCAATATCCTTCACTGGCCAGCCCGAAACCGCAGACAACCGCTTATCGGACGTCAATTTCAGGATGAGTTCGCAGAGGACATCGGAATCGACTAACTCAATATCGGCATCCATGAATACAAGGATATCCGAAGCGGAATCACATACCGAATGAACGGCAAGATTCCAGGACCGGGCCTTCCCGGCGTCGGGCGTATCATGGACGCAAAGGCGGACCCCAGTAGCACTGAAATGCTCTTCCAGAGCAGTTTGCGCGACTTCGGCTGTATCGTCTGTGCAGCCGTTGGTGATGATCACAAACTCGAGCTCAATATCTTCCGAAATCACCGTCTGCGAAGCGACGCTGCGGATTAATCCGGACATGGAATCGCGTTCGTTCATCGCAATTATGCAAAGCGAAACTAACATATCCGCCCTCTGTTCTGGTCATTGGAACTTGTAGGAGCCAATCCGCTACGAGAGTGGATAAGAATAATATCGTCTAGGGTCAATCCGGACTCACATCGTATCGTTTGCACATTTTATCGATAAATGTGCCCGGTGGCGGCGGCCGGTCTTTCAGGCCCTCAAGACGGGAATGCCACATGTGGACTGCGTGCGTTCTATCGGTCAGCATCGCCTCGACCACTGCCGCGGGCTCATATAGTTTTCGCGCATCTTTCCATCGGACAGGATAGAAAACGTCCGGTTCCTGTGCCTTTTCCTTCAATTTGTTACGTTTGATGACGTGCGTCACGAGACCTGCGCTAAAGGTACCCCACGGATAATCTTCGAGCTCAATTGGCGCCTCGCGGAACCGACGCCAGTAAAATTTCAGACGGTTTTTGGGCCCCCACCAGGGCGGGCACATATTAGTCCTCGGTATGGATTGCAGATCATCGACCATTTGCGAATCAGCTGGTGCCAAAAGGACCGCATTATTGACCCAGTTTTCATACTCCCATCCAAAAAGGTAATCCGATTCAAAATCGAAGGGTTTGAGGAATATAAAGTCCATATCAACCCAGCATCCGAGGTTTTTGGCGAGCATCTCGATCCGCCACAAGTTTGCGCCAAGCGCGACTGATCCACTATCTCGATAATGCAAGAGCCTCTCCTGAGGCATCACTTCTGCAGCGTCGCGGAGGTTGGTGCCCTCCGGGACGCCCTCGAGATTCTGTGGATCGTAACTCCATAGGGTGAAATTATGACCCGTTGCCTTTGCCGAAGCAATACAAAGGCGCTCTAAATAGTCGAGTCTTGGTCCGACCCATAGCGAGTTAAGATGGGGTAATTTCATTGTCGATACGGTCAATCTGTTTTTCACCATTGATAAGAATAAGGTCGACTACGCAATCAACGGGTCCTAGGCAACAAATTCAAACCAGCTGTTTAGTGTAGATACAGAATAGTATAAGGCAATCAACCGTATGGTGATCAAGACGTTCCTGCGACCATCGGTCGTTCAGTTCCGCGCGTTGCGCAATTATGCACGCAAGACGCTGGCACCGCAATCCCACCCTCCCGTGGGACGCCATCCTGCGTTTGACCCGGAAACTGAAAAATGGTTCCGCAATCGGATAAGTTCGTCGGAATCTTATCTGGAATATGGTGCCGGTGGTTCGACACTATTAGCTGCCGATGCTCAGGTGCCAACTATTAGCGTAGAGAGCGATCCAGACTACGCCGAATCCGTCCGGGCAGCTCTTCCCCAAGGCAATTGTACGAAGATCATTGCAGTTGATATCGGGCGCACGGCGGACTGGGGCTCTCCCTTGTGGACTTTTAAAACGACCAAGGCTATCCAAAGGTGGAAAGCCTATCCTGAAATGGGCCCATCTGCTTTAGGAGGAATAGATCGATTTCCCGATTTTGTCTTAATCGACGGACGCTTCCGGGTCGCTTGCTGTCTTTGCGTTGTAAAAGCAGCTATTGAGCATCAGCAGCCTACACAAATATTGCTTGATGACTATGTCTCAAGACCACAATATAGCATCGTGGAAAAAATCCTTGCCAAATCAGAGATTATTGGACGCTCGAAATTATTCTACGTTGAGCCAAAGACAGTCTCGTTAGAAGATACCCAAGCGCTGCTCGACACTGCATACTCGGATTACAGCTAAGATTTGATCACTGATTAATCGTAATATTTTTTATAGCTTGATGCGCTGTACCCGTAGCCATAACTGTCTCCAAAGCCCCCGCGATACCGATTCAATATGGTACCGGCGCAAGGCACGGGATTAAGTATGGAAAGCATCTCTTGCACCTGCCTGCGATTGGTTTTTCCGCTATCCACTACCATGATATAACTGTCGAGTTTCTCAAGGATGAGCATTGTATCATCATTCGCAAAGGCCGGAGGCAAATCGAACAATATTATCGATTGACCAGTCTGACTACGCAAAGAGTCGATCAAATAATCAAAATTTGTGCCTGACACCAGTTCCGCTGTATTATTTGACACACGCTTTGTGGGAAACAATGTCAATTCGGAACCTTCGATACGAACGCCGATCGAAGATAAATCCGACACGTCACCGTTCAAAAAATCGCTAATCCCGCGATCTACCACCAATCCAATATCCTTTGCCAGGGATGCCCTGCGCAAGTCTAGATCGACCAGAAAGACCGGATCATCAGCGACTTGCGCTAACGACGCCGCCAGATTCATGGAAAGGAATGATTTGCCGGCCGCCGGCGTGGCTGAGGTGATCCCGACCAAGCGGTAGTTTTTCTCTTTCAGGCTTTTAGAAAGTGTGGTCCGCAACAAGTGGAATGGCCGAGACCTGCTGTCGCGATTGTTCAGCCCAACAAACTGATATTCATGCATCGCATCAAGATCGGGAACAAAAACTGGCAGTTCCTCGACTTGCAATTGGGTTTTGGGGAGCATCTGGGGAGTATCGGTCTGGGACATAAACAGCCTTCTAAAATAATCGCAATTTCATCGGCGTAAAAAGGAAAAACGTCCACCGCCGCTCTTCGGGGTAGGCTTGGGCTCGACCATCGGGATGATCCCTAGCGGAGCCGCTCCGGCAATTTTTTGGAGTGCCGACGGATCGCGGATCGGCCTGAGAAATAATTCCACTGCGAAAGCCAGAAATAAGCCGATTGCCAAACCTCCGCCGATACCGGCAACCGCCAGTATGAGGCGATCCGGCCAACTTGGACTGTCGGGCACCACGGGAGGTTCAACGACTGAAAGACGCTCCGACATACGCTCGTCTTCTGCTCGAACCCCTGCCTTTGCAGCCATTAATCGAGCTTGGACCTGATCATATTGCTGATTTACCGCCGCAAGTCTTTGCTGGAGCTCGCCGATCTGCTGCTGCACTAACGGCGCTCGCGATTGAGCGGCGAGACGGGCGCTCACTTGTGCCAATTCGGCGGCTTTTGCAGAGCGCAGGGAAGCAATTTGCGAATTGTTAAAGGCGATTTGTTCGTCAATCGAGTCTACCGGGATTTTTTTGGTATTGCTTTTCGCCAGCTCGCGCGCCTGCGCCAAATTTTGTCGGGCGATGATTACATCGGGGTGCGTTTCGGAATAAACCGCCCGCGCTGCTGCCAATCGTTGCTCTGCAGCGGAAACCACGGGATCGCGAGTGTCACTGGTTTGCGCAATATTTCTTTGCTGAAGCAAAGATTGATTGTCGCGTTGCAACGCCGCGATCTGGACATCATAGCTACCCGAATTCCCGCTAAGAATCATTGCCCCCCCGGATAGAACGCCGCCATTCTGTGCGTTGATCTGGGCTATTTGTCCCTGGAGATCGTTAATCTGAACCTCCAGACCCTCTGCTTGATCGGTCAGGAACTGAACCGTGTTGGTCGCTTGCTCTACATTCCCGCTGGCATCCAGTTGCAAGATACGGTTCATTAGTTCTTGGGCGACTGCCTGGGTTTGAACGGGTTGACTATAATCGAACGCCAATTCGAAAGCGATCGTCTTCTGATCTGCCCGGCTACCAGGGATATTGGCTTCTGCCGGCGTAAGGCTAATCGCTTCCCGCATATTCTCAATGACTTCGGAAAGCGGTTTGGACCGACGTTCCGAAGTATAAAGTCCATATTGCTCGATTAATGCGATAAGATCTGGACGGCTTGTAATTTGCTGGCGGATCCGCGCGACTCTGCGGTCGATGATATCAAAATCGTCAGTCCCGATCACATCACTCGGTAATTGTGGCGATTCCACAAGCATGATCGCATTGGACCGATAGACAGAGGGGATAAGCAAAATGGCGGCAATTGCAGCAACTATACCCAAAATAGTGGGCACGATAATCCACCATCTACGTTGCCATAATATAATCGGTAACTGCTCAATCAAATTATTCGCGGAAGCCTGATCCGATTCAGGCATATCAAACGCCGGATATTCCATTAGCGCAACTTCCCAAACCGAATTTTAATTGACGCCATGATCGAATAATTGGGATCGCGATCCACCAAGGGTTCATAAATTTTGGTGAAACTGGGCATAATGTCGAAAGATACTCGATCGCTGAGATATCGAGTATAAACTGCCTGCGCCCCGTAAATCTCGCTTTTCCCACGGGTGTTGGAAAATAATGGATCGCTACTACGATCCGTTCGGCCATATCGACCGGAAACTGCAAAACGATCTTTCAGGCTGAGCTGTAAATCATAATTGATTGCGACGCTGGTCACCGCGCTAATACCACCAAGAGCAGTGGGCTCGGCGCTCCGTGACATCGATCCACAAATAGAACTTCTGACATCTCGATCACAGAGCGAAAATTGTCCCGAAATATAGGTACGGCCGTTTCTATCGCCGGCACCATCGTCGATAGATGCATAAGATACGCCAGCGCTGGCATTCAAGGAAACACGCTCGCTTAGTTGATGCTCGACGCCAAATTGGGGACTGACAATCGTAGCATCGCCGATGCTGCTGCCTATATAGTCCGCTATTCCTGCACTTACCGATGCCGAAACCGAAGTCCGCTCTGACAATCGACGGCTATATTGCAGATTTCCAAACCCGGTGCGATAATCCGATCCTACACCATCGCTGAATTTTGAATATGACGTCACGGCTGAGAAACTTATAGAAGCAGAGGGACTCAAAACATGGTTAATGCCGGCAGATGCATCAAAAGTATTTACCCGAACCCGGCGGCCAGCGACGGTTACGTCAGTTAACGGCACCTCTGGAACAAAACCGGGATCGAATGGATCTGACGGGTTTAGAAAGAACGAGTCCTGCAATGTAGAGCGCGAAGATTGAAAGCCGGCGCGAGTGGACACGGAGGTTCGTTCATCCACCTGTGTGCGGGCCTGCGCCCCAATGCGGGCGGCTTCATCGCGGCCATATCTGTTCGTATATTGTGATAAGCGAAAACTACTGTCAATTATCGCGCTTGAACTTTCATTCTCCCAAATAACCTTTGGCTCGATCTTGACCGTAGCGGCGGCGGACGAATCTCCATTCGTCAGGAGAAAGGGATTGCTGTCGGCTACGCCCCCAAAGGATAAATCGATAGTCAATCGCGGTTCATTTGCCTGTGCACGTACGGTCGCGGGGAACGAACAGGCCGCTGCCGCCACCAATAATACAGATAGTTCCAAGCGCACATCATTGCATGATCGGTAGGTCATGGAACAATCACCGTGTCGCCGGTCTTGAGCGGTTGAATATTCGCACGCGCGATGTCATTGGCGTCCGCACCGACCTTGAATAACGGTGCTAGCCGAACCCGGAAGCTATCGAGCTGGTCGCCGACCTTCCTAATAATCAAAATATTATCCAGACTGGCAAATTCATTGGGTCCGCCAGCCATGCTGAGGGCTTCCAGCACATTCACATAGCGACCCGGCGTAAATGTACCGGGGGAGTTAACTCGCCCCATTACAGAGAATTGCATTCCACTTGGAGAAATGACGGATACAGTTACCTGAGGAACTTCTCCCCGATATTGATCCCTGAGGCCGGTACTTATCAAAGTTTCAATTTCGGAAGGAAGATGTCCTTGCGCTACAATCTGGCCAACCAGAGGAAACGCGATCGTCCCATCAGGCAACACCTTCGCTGTCCGCTGCAGACGCTCTTCCCCCCAGACATAGATTGACAGTTCATCGCCAGCATTTATCCGATACGCCGAAGCACTAACAGAGGCTGGCGGCGATCCTGCTTGTGCCATAGCCTGCGAAGATAAGGATCCAGTCAGCGCAAACGCGAGCATATACCATATTCGGGTCATAGATTCAGAATATCCTAACTTCAGTCGACACGTGTTCTTGGGGCTCTATAAGACACCGTATGTTGTTTTGCTATACCATTTACCTTTATCGCTATCTGGCGAAATACGCATGCGTGATTATGCTGCTTATATCCGTTGCGTCGTTGGCTGCGTGTACCAGCTCACAAGAAGAAGCCGCTAAGAAATCGGCACAAGCGCAGTCTTATCTTGGACAGAATAGAATCGCAGAAGCGCGAATCGCGATTGAAAAAGCAGTTTATCTGCAGGATGATGTCCCGGAATATCAAATTCTCCGCGGCAGGATAGAATATGCTGCAGACGCCAATGAAAATGCGTTCACTGCGTTCAGCGAAGCTCTGTCGCTAGATGCAACGAATCAGGAGGCGTTACAAGCCGTCTCCCAGATCGGTTTGCAAATCGGACGCTGGCGTGAATCCCTTGAGGCTACGGACAAACTGCTTTTACTCAATCCGAATGATCCAAATGCGCTTCTGGTGCGCGGACTGCATGCGTTGCTAAAGCGTGATTTTGGGAATGCGGACGCCTATGCCATTAAATTACTGGCCATCAATCCAGCGAATGAGGGCGCCATCGCTCTAAAAGCGCGCGCCGCGTTTTTGGAAGGCAAGCCGGAAGAAGCGCAACATATCCTTGATCAGCATTTGACTCTATATCCTAACACAACGGCAATTTCCCTAACCCGGTTGGAAGTAAATCGGGAACTTCGCAATGCCGCGGAGATGGAAAAGCAATTTTCAGAATTGCGAAAATTACAGCCGGATGACATGTCTATCCGTATTGACGAAGCCAATTTCCGCTACAAAACCGGTAAAAGAAAAGAAGCTACAGCGATTGTTGCAGCGATATTGGCCAATGAAAAGACATCTTTGGAAATTATTCGTTCTGCCGTTGACCTGTGGCGCGAATATTCAGTGTCCCGGCTTGATCGAGATTTTGTAAGCCGGATTGTTCAAACCGCTAAACCACAAGCACGGATCGCGGCAGCCCGGCATTTTGCGAATTCCGGAAACGACACGACGGCAACCCAACTTCTTGAGGGCTTGACGGGTCCGAAAGTGGATGCAGAACTTGCGAACATCGCCATGTTAACGGGCAATGATGCCCGGGCCAGAACCCTGCTAGATTCGATCTTGGCTTTCGATAAGACGAATTGTGCATCGCTGGAAACACAGGCCCAGCTTCAGTTGAATGCGGGAAAGGTCAAAGCTGCGCTTCTATCCGCGCAGAGAGCCGCCTCGGAATGCCCGGACAATATCAAGAGTTGGGCATCCGCAGCAAAAGCATATTCACAGCTTGGCGACCAGGTCAATGCTCGCAGAGTTTTCCGCCAAGGAATAGATGCCAACAAGCAAAATGAGCCGTTAGCACGCACCTTTGCAGAATGGTTGATTGCCGAAGGAAAGGATCGAGAAGCCATTGCGACTGCCAAACGGTTAACACGATTGGCTCCTGCCCTTACCAGCGGCTGGCGACTGTACAGCGAGATTTGCACCAAGACAAAATCGGATTGCGTAGCCGAAGCGAAAAGGGGCCTCGAGGACTCAGCGACCCGATACGGGATCGATCTGCTACCCGGTCAGCTTGCCCCGAATGGCCTGTTTGGCAGATTTGTGATCCGATGAACAAACCTTTGCCGGCACCAATAATGAGTTCTGAGGTAGATCAAAATACGGTCGAATTTTTCGGGCTGGACTTCAATATTATAGACGAGAACATGGCTGTTTACCAAATTCGGCAGTTGGAAAAACAGAGCGGTTATTTTTATGTGGTAACCCCCAATGTCGATCACATCGTGCAATTGGACAAATCGACCGACAGTTCGCTGATAGAGGCCTACCAAGGCGCCGACATGATCATTTGTGACAGCCGCATCCTTTCCTTTCTGGCAAAACGATCCGGTATTAATCTTGATGCGGTTCCAGGAAGCGACCTGACGCGTGAATTGTTGCGAACGGGAAGAAAAAATTGGCGAGTAGCGATGATAGGTGGCGGTTCATTGCTCCACAAAAAGCTGCAGACACTTTATCCCGACTACGAGTGGGTTTTTCATGAGCCGCCAATGGGGATCCGCCGAAATCTCGCTGCCCGCATTACAATTGCAGAATTTATCGAGGACAAAAAGGCCGATATGGTTTTTTTCGCAATCGGTGCCCCGCAAAGTGAGATAACTTGCCGCGAGATTGCCTTACGCGGCAAAGCGACAGGTGTCGCATTGTGCATCGGTGCATCACTAGAATTTCTGACCGGCGCAAAGCGCCGGGCGCCCCGCTGGATGCAGCGCACGGGATTGGAATGGCTCTATCGTCTAGGCAGCGAACCGCGCCGGCTTTGGCGTCGCTATTTGGTTGAAGGGCCGAAGATATTCCCAATCTGGTGGCGATGGAAAAAGTTGAAGCGAAAATAGCTCAGGGTTTTTCCCCATCCCGACGCGTCCTGTTCCAGCCGGTCTGGCGAGAAGTAAAAAAACCGAGATAGATAGGTATTTTCCACATAATGTAGAAGGGAAACCGCATAAGCGATTTATAGGTGATAACGTCGCGCCCTTCTTTCCACCACGCAACGAGTAATAGCGTTACAGCGCCGAAAAAACTCACCAAAAGAACCAATAAAGGTGCGTAATATCCGGACCAAAACGCAATAATGCTTACACCAAGCAACATGAAGATCGACAACAGCATCAACATGGCAAGTGGTGGAACGAGCATATGAGCGCCTATGGCGACAAGATGCCTCGAGCGCTGGCGCAGCCCTGAAAACAACAGTGGCAAGCCATTGTGCGCGGCAGCTTGGAGAAAACCGTGCTCCCACCGACTCCGCTGCCCTTTACTGTCGGCAATAGATGCTGCCGGGCTGGTAACCAGCGCACCATCTTCGAACGAGACCTTAACGCCCCGCCTTGCGAGAGCCAGGCCTAGCTCAATGTCTTCGACTGCATTTGAAGTAGCAAGATCGAGCCGCGCAAATAATTTCCACGGGAACGCCATGCCTGTACCAAAAAGCAAAACGCCGCCGCCCATCCGCGCAAGTCCCCGCGCGCGAACCAAATTTTTAACTAGCATTGCAAAATTGGAAATATCCACGAGCGGCGAGGTAGTCACCGTTCGTTCCAGCAGATTGACAGATTGCACCGGCTCGCCGCTCGTCACTGCCTTCTCAACCAGTCTCGCTACGCTACCCTCCGACAGGCGACAATCCGCGTCAATGACGACAACGGCATCCGGTGGGGCCTTGGCCAAAAAGTCTCGGCCATAGGCGAGCGCAAATCCTTTTCCACGATGATCGGGATCCGACCGGCTTATCGTCTCAGCCCCTGCCGTCCGTGCGAGACTGGCGGTTTCATCAGTGCAGTTATCCGCAACCACCAATATCCTGCAATCCGGCGCACTAAATTGCAGTGCTTCAACGGTCGCAGCAATGCCTGAAGCTTCGTTATGCGCCGGCACGAGTATAACGCCTGACCAATTTCCCGACATCACAGGGGCAGCGTCTTTACCGGACCGCGTTAGTCCCGATGCAATCTCAGCCGTCAGATAGATTAATATAATCGACAATGGGATGGCCATCAGCCAGGCAAGAATCATGAGAGCAAATTGCATATCATGCATTCTAGCACGGGCAATATGGCGGTGTATACTTGCGCCAGACTGTCGATTGCGAGATTAAAAGCATAGACGGACTTGCGCACGCATTCTCTTCGGCTAATACAGGCAAATTTTCTCGGGAGAAGTCTATGGCGCGCGAATATTTTTCAGCTCGGCGAGTATTAGTTACGGGCGGCGCTGGCTTTGTGGGTTCCCATCTTATTGATCGCTTGATCGAGCGAGGCGACGAAGTACTCTGCGTGGACAACTTGTTCACGGGGGCGAAAGCCAATATCGCCCATCTTCTAGACCATCCCCGGTTTGAATTTCTACGCCATGACATATGCTTTCCGCTGTTCGTTGAAGTCGATGCAATATTCAATCTCGCCTGCCCCGCATCCCCGATCCACTACCAGCATGACCCCGTTCAGACGACGAAGGTATCCGTGATCGGCTCAATTAACATGCTAGGGCTAGCCAAACGCATCAAAGCTCCGATTCTCCAAGCTTCAACTAGCGAAGTCTACGGGGATCCAACGCAACATCCCCAAACCGAAGCTTATTGGGGGAATGTCAATCCAATCGGAATAAGGTCTTGCTACGACGAAGGCAAGCGATGCGCGGAGACGCTGTTTTTCGATTATCATCGTCAGCATGATCTCAACATAAAGGTTGCACGCATTTTTAACACCTATGGCCCGCGGATGCACCCATCAGACGGCCGGGTAGTTTCCAATTTTATCATGCAGGCGCTCGCGGGCGATGATATCACTATTTACGGCGACGGCTCCCAGACGCGCAGCTTTTGCTATGTTGACGATCTCGTCGACGGCCTCATGCGATTGATGGACAGTCCAGAAGGATTTACTGGCCCTGTCAATCTAGGCAACCCAGTGGAATTCACGATACGGCAACTTGCAGAAACGGTCATCGAAATGACCGGAGCGAAATCTATGCTTGTCGAACAGCCGTTACCATCGGACGACCCCACACAGCGCCAGCCGGATATCTCGCTAGCAAGATCACAACTGGGATGGGAGCCCGAGCAGAATCTACGAGAAGGCCTTGAAAAGACAATCAGCTATTTCCAGAGGTTAAAGAACGGATAGGGCGCTTTTCTGCAAGCCGCAGATAAAGTTTCTGTACTCCTGTGCGATGGTTGACCATGCAAACCTTTCAATACCATCAATTTTATTGACCCGGTCTGACGTTAGCGCCTCCGTTATTGTATTCGCCAGCGCGGGCGTGTCTTCAGTATCGCAGAGATTGCCATAGTCGCCCAAGATCCACCGCAATCTTTCGGTATCATGCGCAATGATCGGCAGTCCCGTCGCCCAAGCTTCAAGAAACACATTCCCGAAAGATTCCAGCAAAGATAAATGCAGAAAAGCATCAGCAGATTGGTACAGAGCGGGCATTTCCTGAGCGGTCAGACTTATCCGTTGGAATCTGTTTGGCATGAGCCTATCCGCCAGTTTCTGTGCTTCATCGCGCAAGGGACCATCGCCTGCAACGACCAGATAGGCATCGTCCATTGTCGACACTGCCCTTATTCCGTCCAGCACCCGCTTGCTCTCGATAAAAGCGCTGACTATAAGAACAATTCGCTTGTCGGCCGGGAAACCGAAACGGGCGCGGTCTCCGGGACCGGGTTTAAATTGAGCGAGATCCACGCCATTGGGGATCAGCGCGCAATTCCATGTTGACCTGTTGCGATCGTAATAATCCGGATTGGTGCAAACCAGGCCATCACAGGAAAATGAGCGATATTCAGACCGGTTTTCAATAGCTGGCCAATCGCCATTTTGAGTAACAAATATCTGCAGCGGCTTTTTCCGAGCAGGCCTGCGCAACGCCCAATGAGTGAAAGGAAATGAACAGGTAACGACCGCGTCATATGCAGATGGATCATAGGAACGGAGCAAGTTTGCCGAAAAACTGGCGTCCTCCCATGACGTTTCGCTGCGCAACGGCGGAAAATGAGGCCATTTTTCAAAACGTTCTCGCGCAACGGCATCGACATGTTGGAAACGGTAGGAAGTTCCGGGACGCGCTTCACCTGAACCCATCAAAGTGACCTCATCACCGGACGCAGCCAATGCTTCTGCGACAGACATCAGAGCAACTTCCGCGCCGCGGTCATATTTGTGAAACCCTGGCAGGGCGAAAAGCAGTCTCATCGGAATTCCTCTGTATGCATGGCTATCTGTAAGTTAAGCTGATAAGTACTTGGGTATAAAACCGATATCATCATTCCAGAGCAGTATTTCATGACGATCAATTGGGAACCCGGAATTGGCGATCCTACCCAAATAGGCTGGTTCACCGTGTTTGCATATTTTGTGACCGCCATCCTCTGCTACCGTGCCGCAATGACTGCCAACGCAAGATCGATCGATATTAGGACAGCCGCTAATCTGGAACAGTATTTTTGGTTCGCGGCCTCAATTTCGCTAATCTTGTTTGGTATAAACAAACAGTTAGATTTACAATCGCTGTTTACAGAAGTCGCTCGCGTGATCGCCAAGCTGCAGGGCTGGTATGATAATCGCAGAATCTATCAACTGTTCTTTATCGAAGGGTTGGGTATTGTTGCCCTTGCCGTTGGCGTGGGGATCTTATGGCTGCTGCGAAAAACAGATGCTCGGGTTCAGATCGCGCTGTTCGGATTTTTCTGCCTAGGAGCATTTGTTGTCCTTCGTGCTGCATCCCTTCATCATGTAGACCATTTTCTCGGAGACAAAATATTAGGTTGGCGATGGAACTCAATTCTGGAATTGTCCGGCATCGGAGTGGTCGCCATTGCATGTCTCACCTATCTGCGGAAGTTCCATCCGCAGCACTAGTTTTGCTCAAATTGAGCAATCCAAGACAAACTTTGGCCCCTGAATATTAAGGGGTGATAGACCTCTCAATTTTTCACACAATCTGCCGCCAATATGCAGACCCGATCGAGCTTGAAGCTAGCTCGCCCTTTGATCGGATCCGCCAAGGACAAATCCCTCGTCCGCTTTAAAATCGCGAATAATCGGAGCAACCTTACACTTGAATCTATTTAGCGGGAGCTTTCTCGGACTTCTTCTCTTCATCTGAAGAAGGCGCAAATTGGGGTTGGTATTTTATATCTCCCTTTGCCCGCGCTTGCTTCAACCGCTCTTGCAAAGCCTTCGCCAGTTCTTGATTTCGCATCGCCTGCATAGCCATTGGGCCCATATCGGCGCCCTCAGCAGAGACTGGGCTTTCACCCGTTATAACGGCTACTGTAACCATACCATTTTCTGGAATGACAAAAGGTTCACCTTCAGGAAGTGCTTTGATCTGATCAAGGCGCTTTTGGCCTAGTTGAGCAGAATCCATCTTTGCAGCCCCGCGCTGATACTTGATACCTAATTTGTCTAACTTGGCCGCTACATCCGTCATAGAGTGGTCGTCTTCCAACGATTTTAGCTGCTCCATATTACCCGGAAGAGGGAACTGGATCCGATCAATCGTAAAGACCTTTCTCCCGGCGAACATGGACGGGTTCTCAGCCATATATTTGTCCACGGCCTGTTGATCAGGCACCCGAAGGGTTCGCTCCGCCCTTTTTCCTAGCAACTGGACCAACAGTGAATCTTCAAGCTGGCGACGCCGGATCAAATATTCCGGAGTCTTGTCCAAATCTTCTTCGCGAGCAGATTGTGCCAATAGCCGACGTTCTACAATTCGCGACAATGCGGCTTTCTGGATCACTTCCTTGTCGATGCCTTCGGGAATATTTGCATCACCAACTTCGGCATTTATCTCCTGAAGGGTTATCTCTTCCCCATTTACAACAGCCGCAACCTGACCCTCGGGCTCCTTCTCACAACCGGCCAAAAGAAGGGTGAAGCACAAGGCCCCATATAGATAACGTTGATGGAACATATTGATCTCCTTAAGCAATTCAGCCGATGAGCAATTTTTGCAAGTGGCGGGGTGATGCTTCGATAAATTCGCGGGTAAATTCAGTTAAAATCGGCAACGCTTTTTGCTGGTCGACCCCCAACACAGAGACGCGCATCATCATGCCATCAGGGATATCTCCAGCCAGATTTGCCCGCATCACCGAAATTCGCTGTTCGCTCCAAGAGCGTGGGAATGCATTGCCAAGGCGGGTGAAATAAACAACGTGTTCAGTCCGCCGAGGTGACTTTGCGGTGAAAATATTTGCAGGAATTGACCTTCCCGCTCCAGCGATCCCGATTTGGCGCGTTTCGCTGAGCTGGAAGCCTCCGACAGGATAGCATACCTCGGGCCTGTGGACCTGCAACACACCATCCTGTTCGTTGTTATACGCAAGCAACATCATCACGGGCGGGGACCCGGACTTTGCGTAAACACGTGTTACCAAATTATCATATAGCCGATCTTGCAACGCATCAGGCGGCGGCAATACAACTTCGCCCTGTGACAATGACATCCAATTTCCGAAAGCCTTAGGCACAAGCTTGTCAAACGCTTCCGCCTCGACCACGGGTTCTGCAACCTCCGGCTGCCGCGTATAGGCAATCGCTGAAGCACTTGCCAATATCGCTCCGATGATAACATAGCGACGATTGACACGACCGGTCTGATTGCCCTGCTTCGATTTTCCCTTATCCATAATGATCGGCCGCCTTCGATTTCACGATATATCGATCCCAAATGGGCTTCAAAATTTCATCGGCGGCAAATATCGTCAATAATGCTATCGCGAACATCGCAATTCCGGCAAAATTGTGCAGAAAGCCCTGGGCCGTTGCTTCACCAGCATGATAGGTCAACAAGATCAAAATCAGTACTCGGAAAAAATTTGCCACCAGCGCAACGGGTACGATCAAAAATACCAGCAACAGGGAATAACGCCAATCTGCCTGATGACGCATATAGATATAAAATAGGGAGATTGCTGACAAAGAAATAATGGAGTTGATCCCCGAACATGCGGCGGCAACAAGCAATTCATATTGGCCGATGTAGATTCTAACCCCTTCCCCGCCTATCGGGTAGCCAAACAGCTGAAGAAAACCGATAGCCGCCTTCGATAACCATATTTTCATTGGCACTGTAGCCAGTGCGACAATCGTTTCCGGCGGTGGGAAAATAAAGGCCAGATAAAAGATCGGAAACCAGAGCCGCTTCATCACTTCCATACCGACAATACTGTAGAGGACTATCAGCATCGTTGCATACATCAGATACCCCTCGACCTCGACAATCTGGGTGATTCTGGCGAAGATTTGCAGAGGGACGAAAATTGCGAGCAGTAGCCATACGAGCGGCATAGAAGGCGCTTGAACGGAAGTTTTTGACACTTTCCACCTGCGCAACAACAGCCATATTCCCGTGGCCAGCACGATGGGGCCGTGTGCGCCCTCTTCTCCGCTCCAAGATTGCTCGATGACAAATTTCATGGTTGGCACACAAAACACAATAAGGCCGAGCAACAATATCACGGATTGAAACGACCACCCACCCGGAATCTTGTCTGGCGAAAAAATTTTGTCGCCGCGGACGGGCGCATTGGCTATATCGTTATTCAAAAATACCCCCTCCTTGAGGCCTTCCCAATAGATCACGTCATACCTGTTGCCAATGGCTGATGTTAGACTATGTTTCTATCATGTCTCAATCCGGAACATTTGGGATCCTTTTGTTGTTAATCGCCGGAATGGTGTAAGTGTTCTTATCATCAAACCTTGTTTACATTGGAAGAGAATATGAGCCGGCAAGGTCAAAATATTCGGCTACGCTTGATCACTGTGACGGGATTACTTCTAGCTGCAGCAGGAATTGGCACCGCGTTATATTTCCTGTTGGGGCACGCTGGCCCTACTACTGGACACGGCAAGATGCCAGTTACAACCGCCAATAGAGAATACGCCCCGCCTCCGAACCCGGAACTGCAATTGTACAAGCCGATAACTGCTGAACAGGCGGAAGAAGAAAATGACGAGCTGCCATTTTCGGATGCGCCAATCGAACGGGCACTACCGTTAGTCTTGCCATCCAGCCAGTTGCTGCCGATTGAACGTCGAAATGCGATTAATTGCCTGTCCTCTGCGATTTATTATGAAGCAGGTAATGAAACTAGCCAAGGAAAACGGGGTGTTGCCCAGGTTATTCTTAACAGGGTTCGTCATCCCGCATTTCCCAATTCAATTTGCGGAGTAGTTTATCAGGGCTCGGAACGCCGTACCGGCTGTCAGTTCAGTTTTACGTGCGACGGCAGTCTCGCTCGTCGGCCTGCTCGAAATAGTTGGGAGCAGGCTAGGCTCATCGCAATCGGAGCCATTTCAGGAGCCGTGGAGCCAAGTGTCGGAATGTCCACGCATTATCATGCAAATTATGTCATGCCTTACTGGGCACCATCACTGAACAAGATCGTTAAAGTCGGCTCGCATATTTTTTATCGCTGGAAGGGCTCATGGGGCCGACGACAGGCGTTCGTGCAGAACGTCCAACTGGACGATAACGACCTTTTCCCGATGATGGATAGAATTGCCCTGAGTCCCGAAGAAGAAATATTCGAAATTAACCTCCCGATAAAACCGCCATCGCGTATTATCGCGGATGATACATCATCCGTTCTTGCCAGCGTTCAATCCCGCCCAAATATGACAAGCCAAATAGCACCCGAAATCTTGGCTGATCAGCGCATCTCAACATTGACGGCGGACGAACAAAAGTCCACACTTAGAACAGACCAATAGTGTTGGTGTGGGGGCAGCGTTGAACATTAAAAATACATCGGATGGAAATAAGCTTTCCATACCTTATTTCGCCTTGGCTCTTGGCTTGATAGTGCTCATTCTCGCTGCTCTCGGCAGCTGGTATTACACTGGCTTGATCAGTCGCCTGGGCGAATGGCAATTCGCTAATTTCGGGATATATTTCAACTTAGCATCCATTCTGCTTTTTGTTGCGCTGCTCGCCGTCATCTGGCGAATCGGTCGAGCCTTGATGAACCGCACGCGAAAAAAGGATGATGAGCTTGACGTTGAGGAAGCGGAAGACATTCGTAATAATCTGCTCTTGACGACCATTGCCAAGAAAATCACGGGCTGGCTTGGATTGGCGATACTTTTTTCAGCATTCATTACGTTGATATACTTGCTTTTGCTCCCTTCGGACGAAATGAAAACGCGAGAGATTAACGCTGCTCAGGCATCTCGTGGACCAGAAGGTCCTGTCGAATTGAGCGGCGTTACCGCGATCGGGCAAACAGCACGCTATCAGCAAGGCTTCCTGTTTTGGCAACGCACATATTATTTCATGCCGATTGCTATGGAAATAGATCAGGACAAAGTTGGCAGAGCAAGTGTGTTTCTGGAAGTTCCCGCAAAACTTGCCAAATCAAATTCAACGCTGCGCGCGCAAGGTATTCTGCGTCACGGGACGTTGCCTGACGAAGTTTCCGCCATGTATAATGGCGTGAAATTTCCTGTAGCAAAGGATGCCAGCGTCATTTTTGCAAATGGATCGAGTAGCAGCTGGACCACGCGGGTTTTATTTTACGACATGCTCTTACTTGGTTCTATAAGTCTTATTTTCAGCTGGTTGCTGAAACGGAGGGAAAAGCGACTAGAGAAAGAACTTGGTAACCATAATCACTAACCAAATGCTCTAATCGATTTTTTATGCCTTGCTTCCATAAAGCTAGGCATGCTCGACTGTGGTAACATTATGACTGCTTCAATTGTCTTGCTCTTCGGAGCAATACAAATTGGCGACGCCTTGGACACTGATAACGCTCGCGTATCTGATACCGCTTATCTGGCAAGCAGTAAAAACATAGCCCGTGGCACATTCAACCTCAGTCCGTCCGGAATTTCAATCGAACGTGCACAAGACGGTCTTTTTCATGTTACTGCTTTGGTAAATGGCCAGCCCGTTGACATGGCTATTGACACAGGCGCGACACGGACCGTGATCACGCAGAACGATGCCACCAGGATCGGCTTGTCCTCGCCCACGGGTACTTATAGCAATATGGAAACCCTGAACGGTCAGGTGCGGCTATCACGGATGAGGATAGACAAGTTGACAGTCGGAAATCGGGAAATAGAAGGCCTGGAAGTCGTTCTGGGCCCTCAAGCTCTAAAGCAATCTGTAATCGGACTTGACGCTATCAGCAGAAGCAGTCCTTTACTGGTGGACGGCGACCGGTTGACGCTTCTGACGACGAAGAGCCGCGCCGCTAGCGAATAGGCCTAGAAGGAACAACATCCATACGCTCGGCTCGGGCACAGGCGAGCTAACGGGTGGCACGACTACGCCAGGAGTTTCAGGTACAGTTGGCGTTGTGTCATTTGGATCCAGCAAACCAACGGTAGTGATCGGTGATCCACCAAGATTTCCAAAACCTGGACCGCCGCCACCAATATTACCGGTTGGTATAGCTCCCGCGTTACCAGAGCTTCCGCCATTCGAAACACCACTATCAAAGGCACCGCTGCCTGAAGGGCCTTGATTGCCCGAAGCCGGTACAGCTATCGAGTCGCCGCTGGAAGAAGACGTCAATGGTCCTCCAGAACCACTCGGTGCAATATTCCGACGAAAAGAGCCGACTGCTCCGTTCCCTCTGCGAATGAGTCCCGGAATGAACCGCGATAAATTTCTCTCATCTAGCGACACGAGATCAGTAAGACCAGATTCGCCCACTTCCCGTCCCAAAAATCCAGTGTCACCCTCGCCTTCAAATGGCAAAAGCGCACGCTCTCTGTAAGAGGATCCCGATGCGATCAACATACCAACTGCAAATGTCGCTAACCATATATCAAGCTTGACGGCGATGATTATTCCCCTTGGATTCGCCCAAAATTAAACTGTACCTTGTGCATTCCATAGCAAAGATCAGAACTTTCTAAAAGGTAATTAACCAAAGATTCTATCGCGCGTCGCATATGGTAAAACCGATCGCCAACTGCGGTCTGCTCGCATGGATTGGCGCGGGCGTGCTAAAAAAGTGCGCGCTATACCTCCGCCATTGCAACAACGTCTTGAACGCCTCCTTCGTCCAGAGGCTGGTCGAGGACCTTTTCCGCCGACGCCTCGCCTCAGAAGATATCTCTTTATGCCCGAAATTATAATAGTCATGAGTGTCGCACCGGCAAATTAGGGATCACTGTCGGCCAAACAACCGACTTTCGATTTCAAACATGTACCCAAAAATGGATTGTGCCGAGCCAGCGACAGAATTGATGCAAGGAGAGTGTCTGCCATATTTGCGTTAAATTGGCACAGGGACTGAAAATGAATTAGAAGAATTGCGTACAATTTAATAATCTGTTAACTGGTTGGAACAGTTCGGAAAATTTCAGGGCCGAATCAGGCCCGCTGATCAAAAAAACCGGCGGCATATTGAGGACACATATGAAAAAACTTCTGATGGCGACTGCCGCCATATTGCTAACCACCCCGGCGAACGCCGCAATCTTCATAGTAGATGCAACGAATAATGCGTCTTCGGGCGGGACTGCGCTTGGCACTATTTCGCTAGCCGCCGGACAAGTTTTCACGGTAAGCTCCAGCACCGATGATCTTTGGAGCGCCGGACCACTTCCTCGCTTCTCTGATGCCAATGGCCTGGTTGCAGACAGATTCGCGACCGCGTCCGATGATTCAGGACAGGCTGTCGGAACGCAGATTGGCACGAATTTTGGTCTCCATTCGCAATTCGGCCATTCTGCCGCTTTCGGATCACTGGTCGGCAGAATCAATGGCGTTTACCAGACGATTGGCGCAAATTATTCCGGCCCCGCCTGGCAGACCGGGTCGCTGGAAGTGTTTTACTGGGACTCAAATAATTTCGATAATTCCGGTGATATCAGTTTTGATATCAACGCCGTAAGCGGTGCGGTCCCCGAACCAGCTACATGGGCCTTCATGATCTTTGGCTTTGGCGCCATCGGCGGTGCCATGCGCCGGCAGCGCAAAGCCAACCTAAAAGTCAGCTACGCTTAAAGACGGGCAAGCAAGTCGTTCCAAAGCCGCAGCAGAGCAATCTGAGGCCGCTTTTTGGCGCGCAGGCTTCGCCCGAAAGTGCTACTTTGGCCGAGGATGGCGGATGACTATTGGACACCGCTGACAATCTTGCCAAAAGGTGGATAAAACCATTGATTCTTCTCTAAGCCGAACAAATGGTTTGTTCCGCAGACCCCAGTGAATGCCGCCATTTGCTCCGCAATCAGCCATCGGGATCATCCGCGCCCAGCGGATGTTTAGAATAGAATTCCACCTGCATTTTCATCGGACCGACAAGATTGACGAAATGCGGCGATTGCGGAGGGATCGGTGCGGGATTATCGACCGTTACCAGTTGCCGTGATGGCGGATCGATGAACACAAGTTCAACCTCGCCTTCCAGCACACGCAATAAACCCCAGGTGCCGTCTTTGGTACTATGCTTGTTGCGCAGGGAATCCGGCAGGCTAAGCTCGTCGAATATCGGCGACGCACCGTAAGGGGCGATGGCTTTGGACGCGCCGGCCATCAGACGAGAGCCCGGATGACGGCAAAGGCGCAGGCAAACAAAGCCAGCAAGATCGGTACCGTCAGAATTTGCGCATTTGCGGCCCGATTGTTCATCCATCCGGTCTGTGTTTCGATCCCGCCAATCGGGTCAACCGGCGGCAAGGCCTTGCGCTCGGCTGCGGTGACGTTGTTCAGGACTGCGGCGGTACCAAAATACATCACGGCATAGGCCATGCTGACCACCAGCGCGAATATGGCTGCCGTCCCGTGACCGGTGGCGATGAAGAGCGCGCCGAAAAAAACGGCATAAGAAGTGAACATCGTGATCCAGACCGAACTGGGCAGTTCAAAGGTGCGGATCTCGTGTGATGGCGAGTTATAGCCCTCCGGAATATTTTCCATCTCTGTCATGATCTCGGCGGTAATTGCCTGTCCACCTTCCATCTGGAAATCCATCAACATGATCACTTCTCCTTTCGGTTGGAAATTGAGTCCAGACCGCCGCGCTGGACCTTGATACCGGTGAGCAGGCTCTCGGCGATCCGTTCGGCAGCCTGGCGGAAGACCTGCGCGGCGGCTTCATTGGGTGCAATATCGTCGAGAGTCTGGTTCCAGAGCACCAGCCAGCGGTCGAAATGCATATTATCGAGGCCGCCGACGGCGATATGCTTGAGCATGGGATTGCCACGGAAACGACCAGATTCCAGTGTTACGGAAGCCCAGAAATCTTTCATTCGCGCGAGATGCGGCGTCCAGTCGGCAACATGGGCCATAAAGATCGGACCGAGTAGCTCATCGCTGCGAATAGAACCGTAAAAAGTCTCGACCAGATTGGAAATCAGCGCATCATCAATGCCAAGCGCATTGGCTTGTGCGGTCTTTTTCGCTCTGGCCCGTTCGGCATAGCTGGCTTCGGTCATGATCTCGACTCGGATAAGGTGTATTTCATATGCACTGTTTATACCGCTTGGCAATTAATAGCAATATATGATATGCATGTTTTATGAGATTGTCCGTCCACACCGATTATGCGCTCCGCACGTTGATGTATCTGGCCGCAAATGACGGCCATCATTCGATCACCGAAATCGCCGGGCAATATGGCATCTCGAAAAACCATTTGATGAAGGTGTCCCAGCGACTGGTGGCGGAAGGTTTTGTCGACAGCGTCCGCGGACGCAGTGGCGGATTGTTGCTTGGCCAGCCCGCCGACGCCATAAATGTCGGCAAGGTCGTCCGCACGTTCGAAGATTACGGCACCTTTGTCGAATGTTTCGACAAGGCAAATAACACCTGTGTGGTAAGCCCTGTCTGCGGCCTCCGTCATGTTCTTGCCGATGGCGTCGAAGTCTTCCTGCGGCATCTCGACGGGTTCACCGTCGCCGATCTGGTTGGCGACAGAATCAGGTTTCAATCCGCCTGGAACTAGGCGCCCAGCGCCGCATAGCGGCTGTGCTGGCCACAACAATCTGCACGACTGCCGGGTGACAATCGACACAGGGCATTAATCCGCCCGGCCAGTCGGACTAGCCCCGAAGCGGCCAGCATAGAAAATCCGTGCATGTAGCTTTCCGGATTCTCCGCTATGCCGTCGCAATGGAATTACCGATGCCTGATAAAATGCCGCCTATGGTCGACCGACTATCCCCGGATAGTTCGCGTAGCTATTGGTCTTTCTTCATCGGCATTGCGGTTTTCATCGTCGGAACCCTGGCAACCTATGTCGCCCAGAATGCGGACCGGCCGGTCAGTGCGGCGCTGATCTATGTGTCAGCCGTGACGATCATCGGCGCAGTCAACGGCCTCCGCGGCGGCTTGCTGGCCGGCATTGGTGCTTCCTTCTTCTATAATTTCTTCTTCAGCGAACCGCTGCTGGATTTTGGTGTCACCACCTCCGATGAATATATCCCGCTGCTGGCGTTTAATTTAAGCGCCCTTTTGTCGGGTGCGCTGGCGGGAAGGATCAATGACCGGGCCCGCGCGGCAGAGATTGCGCAGCAAAAGATCAACCTGCTCCTCGATATCAGCAATCAGCTTCAAACCGCCGTCCATCTCGAAGATATCGACAGGGCGATCGTCCAGACCGGGATATTCGATTCCGCCAGCGCATTCGAGATATATGCGCTGAGCGACGATATATGGATAGCGGTAGCCGGAAAAGAACGTTGGCTGGTCGAAGCCCGGCAGGCCGTCGAACCCGACGAATTGCAGAATCTCAAGGACCGGAAAATCGCCTATCAGCTGTCATCGTCGCAACGCCCGGTAGGGATGCTGATCTGTACCGAGAACGCGCAAAACTCCAAAAGACTGAGCAAGATCGATTTCGCCGCAGTATTGAACCTGCTGAGCATGGCAATCGACCGGTTTGTTCTGCTGCACCAGAAAGCGGAAGCAGAAGCGATGCGCCGGTCGGAAGAGTTCAAGACCGCGCTGCTGTCATCCATTTCACATGACATGCGGACCCCGCTTGCGGCCATCTCCGCATCGGCGTCCAGTCTTGCGTCTTATGGCGAAAAGCTGCCCGAAGCTTCCCGCAAGGACATGCTGACGATCATCCAGGACCAATGCGAACGCTTGAACCGCTATACGACCAACCTGCTAAATCTGGGCCGGCTGCAAGCCGGGATATCGCCCGACCAGCTGGAAAGTCTGGATTTGCTGGAAATGCTGGGCTCGGCCGTCAACGCCGTCAAGCTACATCACAGCGGGCGGGAAATCATCATATCGCTGCCGTTTGATTCGTGCACGGTGCGCGCCAATCCGGTTATGCTGGAACAATTATTCTACAATATTCTGGAAAATGCGGTCCAATATAGTCCCGAACCCGCGCCGGTTTTGATCACCGGTCACAAACAGGCCGGGCGGGTGGAAATTGCCATATCCGACCAGGGATGCGGAATCCCGGCTTCAGAGCTGACCAGAATATTTGACCGCTTTTACCGCTCGGCAGAAAATGTGCGCAAGGAAGGCCATGGCTTGGGTCTTTCGATCGCTTCCGGATTTGCCCAAGCCTTCGGCGGCAATATTGCCGCGCACAGCCCGCTGGAAATGGGCAAGGGGACAAAAATAGTGGTGAAACTCCCGGTATCCCCCTCCCCCTCAGAAAGTATCGGTCAATGAACGCGAAAATATTATTGGTCGATGACGAGACCGCTCTCATCCGCTCGCTGCAACCTGTGCTAATTGCACAGGGCTATAGCGTCGATTCAGCCGGCTCAGCCGCAGAAGCCTTGAAAAAGGCGAAAGATACCGTGTTTGATATCATCCTGCTCGACCTCGGCTTGCCCGATGCCGATGGCAAGGAAATCATCTCCAAATTGCTGAGCATGAACGCCTTGTCGATTCTCATCCTGTCGGCCCGGCATCAGGAAGCGGAAAAGGTCACCGCGCTGGATCAGGGTGCGGATGATTTCATCAATAAGCCGTTTAATATCGAAGAATTATTGGCGCGAATCAGGGCCGCTGTCCGGCGGAGGAAGAATGAGGCGGTTAAAAGCCAGCAGTTCCAGTCCGGTCCCTTGTCGATCGACTTTCAGAAAAGGAAGGTTTTCTTGATGGAGGAGGAAATCAAATTTTCACCCAAGGAGTTCGATCTGTTGGAAACGCTGGCGCGGCATGCCGGACAGGTTGTGACCCATCGCCAGCTTCTGCTCGCCGGATGGAATGACCCCACAGTCGATACCCAATATTTGCGCAGCTATATGGCGCTTATCCGCCAGAAGCTGGAGTTTGATTCATCGCAGCCGGAATATCTGCTGACCGAACCCGGTGTGGGCTATCGGCTGGATATTGAATCATAACATTGAAAAGTGGATGACGCGGGCGTGGTCGGGGCGACGGGTGCCCGCGTCATCTCAGGGTGGGGGACCCTGGTTCATCCTGTCCCTGAAGTGGACGCACCTCTTTTACGGCAATTCGGATCGCGTTGTTACAATGGATTTTATATGACCGCTCACGAGCGGGCGCATATGAAATCCGTGGTAATTACTTTGGAGAAAAGGACCTATGAAACGGGTGTAACATTCAAAAGGTTGTGCCATGTCCAATTCATCAGTTTCACTCAAACTATTAACAACACCATTGTTGATTGCGGCCTTGTCTCTGTCAGCATGCAGCAAGAAGGCGCCGGAAGCCCTGCCGCCCGCACCCGGAGACAGCATGGATTATAACAATTCGTCCAGCGGCCCGGTCAAGGGCAGCCAGGAAGATTTTCTGGCCAATGTCGCAGCGGACAGAATATTCTTCGAAACCGACCGGAGCAATGTCGATAGCGAAGATCAGCAGATATTGCGCAGTCAGGCCGCCTGGCTTGTTGCCAATCCGAGTGTCCGTATCCGGATCGAAGGCCATTGCGACGAGCGCGGCACCCGCGAATATAACCTGGCCCTTGGCGAACGCCGGGCCAATGCCGCGAAAAACTATCTGTCAACGCTGGGCGTAGAATTGTCGAGAATATCGGTGGTCAGTTTTGGCAAGGAACGCCCCGACGCGCTGGGCTCGGATGAACAGGCATGGGGCTTGAATCGCCGCGCCGTAACGGTGACGGTGCGCTAGATTTCCATCTGGCGACACGCCCGCCTAAACAGCCCGCTCCATCATGATCCACCGACGAACATGTTGGTGGATCATGAGCACTCGGGACTGTTGCTAGCGAGGCTGGTCAAGAGGATAGCGCTCGCCAGCGATCACGCCTTTTAAAAGTTCGGGCTGGATATTCCGATCGCCGTCCTCAGCGTGCAGCACCGACACATCACCTGTAGTCTCGGCAATCACCGCCAGCACTTGTGAAAAATTCAGGGCATTCGCCTCGCGCAATTTCCCCCAAAGGTCGCTTTCGGTCATCTTGGCTTTCTTCAGCTGATCATGCTGGATTTCACCGCCGATCATGATCAGCCGTGGCCTGTTGTCAGCCAGCAATTGCAAACCGGGAAACCGGCTTCTGAGCACCGCCATCCCGATCTGGAGTGCGAACAGGATGACGAGTGCTGCGATGCCATTGGCAATCGGCGGATCTTTGGAGAGGATGACCGAACCGAGCACCGACCCGATCGCAACCGTGACGGCAAAATCGAAACCGCTCATTTTGGAAAAGCTGCGGACGCCGGCCAGCCGGGTAAGAACGATCACCGCCACATACATGCACAGGGCGGACAGAGCGATCAGCGAGACCTGTACCCATCCTGTGCTGGTCCAGTCCGACAGCATGTCAGCGGCCGCGGTTCCGATCAGTTGATCAAGCAACTTCCTTTTTCTCCACCGGCTTGCGATCGTCGAAAATTTTAGCGAGCTCTTTCGCACGCTCGGCACTCAGATCCTTTTTGGCGGCGGCAAATATCTCGTCCTCTTCCTCGTCCATATGATGTTCCAGCCGTTCCTTCAGCGTCTTGAACCGCGTCAGCCAGCCGCTACTGTCGAAATCCATATCGACCAGGTCCTCGAAATAATCCTCCGCTTCCTTATGCTCGGCGACCGAATGGCGGCCCTTGTCCTGCAAATCGGGCCTGCCCAGCATTTCGGCATATAGGGACTGTTCTTCGGCGTTTGCATGGGCTGAAACGTCGATGCGCAGCTTTTCAAAAGCCTCGCGCCGTTCCTTGCTGTCGCCGCTGGTTGCTGCCACCCTGTCGAGCATCTCCCTATGACGGTCGTGATCCTGTTTGAGACGGGTAAAAATGTCAGTCATAATATCTCCATCACCTATTTTCTCCTGAATAGACGCACGAACCGCCTATCGGTTGCGCTGTTCCACCTCGCGCGATCGCGAGCATCCTGTGAAAGAGCTTTTTACCCGCCGAGAAGCTACCCGCAGATGAGGTAAAAGGTCCCTTGTTTAAAGCCATCCGACATGGACGAAAAATTTTTGCTACCCGGAGGGAACCAATAGTTTCGTGACAGGTTATAAGCTTTGAATGAGCGACAATCCCTGACCCGGGTTTGCCTTCATTCCTCAAAAAGCCGGCTGGGAAATTTGCCGATTCGTAATCCCCCCCGTTTTCCGAACGGATAGATTTCCCAGCCACCTTTCCAAACTGACAATGCAAACGTCCGTCTGTTGCGGCAGTCGACCGGCCACCGAGCTTCGGTTGGCAAACCCTGACTGGCAAAAAAATAGCCAGGACATATTGCCTGGCTATTTTCGTTTATTGAATATCGTAGATTATTGTTCGGAAGGCATTTTCACGTCCACATCGGGCACGTCCACAGTAACCTCTTCCGTACCGACTTCAACGTCGGCCGTGTCCACGTCGATCTCGGGAAGCTTGCCGGAATCACCGGAAACATCGACGTCCACCGAAGGCATTTCGCCTTCTTCGGTAACTTTGGCTTCACAGCCAGCGAGTGTAAGGCCTGCAGCCATTGCTGCCACGATTGCTAATTTTTTCATCATGAACTCCCTTCATTGGTTCGATAGGTTCAACGCACGGACCCAGCCGAGAGTTCCATCACCCCGGAAAATTAATTGCGGCCGAGACGCATCCGAAAGGCGTCGAGATGGAAATAGGCTGGATCAAACTGGCTGATATCGGCGAGGCGGGCTGCATCTGTAAACTGGATCCAGCCATTGGCGCGCTCGAGCAGTCCGTCGCGTTCCAGCTGCCGGAGCACCCGGTTAGTATGAATCGGGGTCAGGCCAAGCGCGTCGGCGATTACGGTTTGCGTCAACGGCACGCGAAACCCGTCGCTTGTGCCCTCGCCGGCGATTTGCACACGCCTGTGCAACTCGAGAAGGAAATGCCCGATTCTCTCGCGCGCTGTCTGCTGGCCGTTGCGAACAATCTGCTCGCGCAGGAAAGACTCTTCCTGAACCTGCATCCACCAGAAGGCGAGAGTCAGTTTCCCGGAATCGGTAAGCAGGCGGCGAAATACCGACGGTTTGACCGAAAATGCGGTCAGGTCGGTGACGGTCTTTACCGAGTGATCAGCCTCGGCAGCGACCAGAACCTGCAGATCGAACATATCTCCCGGCAAGAGTATGTTCAGGACCTGACGCCTGCCATCCTCCAGCGACTTGTAGCGAATAGCCCAGCCTTCCTTGACGATCAGCACGCTGTCCATTTCCTGGCCGGCATCGACAATTTCGGTATTTTTCGCGAAATGCTGCTCACGCCCGTCCAGCTGCGTGATCACATGCCGGTCATTGATATCGAGATCGGCATAGAAGGATATCCGCCGCAGCAGGGCCTCTTGCGCCACTAACGAACCTGATCTTCGGGCACAGGGAAAACGACAGTGCAAAGCAGACCGTCCGCGGTCCAGTCTCGCGTAATCTCTCCGCGCAAGTTGCGCGTGATACTGTGGTCGATAAGGGAGGAACCAAATCCGAAAGTAGAAGGCACTGTTGCTGCAGTCGGCCCGCCCCGTTCTGTCCATGTCAGATGGACGATGTCCTGGCCATTCTCTTCCTCAATGGCCCAGTCGATCTTCACCAGCCCCTTTCCGCTGGTCAGGGCGCCATATTTGACTGCATTGGTGGCCAGTTCGTTAAGAACCAGCGAAATCGACACCATCGCATTTTCCGATAGCGAGAAATCGGGACCGGACCAGCGCACCCTCGGGTAGGTCTGACAGAGATCCCTGACCAGCGCGGCAAAGGAACCGGTCACGAAATTGGTGTCGAGCAGGATTTGCTGAGCCCGGTTGAGGGCGCTCAACCGGCTTTTGATCCGTTCGATATAGTCGTCGATCGATGTGGCCGAATTCTTGGTCAGCGACATGATCGATTGCAACGTCGCGAACAGGTTGCGCAGACGATGATGCAGTTCGCGGGTATGGAGCCGTAACTGCTCCTGCTGGTCGACGGAATGGGTGATGTCCTTGTTGATACCCGTCAGCGTCGGACGCCCGTTGGCTTCAAGATAATCACCATAGCCTTCCACCCAGCGAATCTCGCCGGAGGGCAATATGATACGAAAACGCGTTTGGAATTTTTCACCCGGAGCAACCGCCAGGCCCATGGCTTGCCGCACAGCTTCCTGATCGTCTGGATGGACGCGAGCCAGTGCGCTTTCCACTTCCGTGATCGCTTCGCCGGCATCCTCTCCCCAGATTTTCATATAGGCGCCGCCCCAGTCGATTAGCCCGGTTTCAAGATCGATCCGGAAACTGCCAACGTCGCTGAGCGCCAGAGTGAGATCGAGATTGGACCGGGCGATGGCGGCATTTTTTTGCGCTTGTTCCCGCAGAATAATTTCTCGTCGCAACTCCATTTCACTCATCACAATATCGGCCAAGCTGCGGAGCTGGTTGAGCTGGTTCTTCGATATCCGGAATCGCGGGACGGTGTCGCCGATACTGAGTGCTCCCAAAACCAGCCCGCTGGGGGCAATCAGGGGCGCACCGGCATAGAAGCGAAGGGAGGTATCACCGGTGACCAGCGGGTTGTCGGAAAATTGCTGCTCTTTCTCGATATCCTCGATGACAAGCGGCTCGCGGCCTTCAATCAGCTCTGTGCATAAAGAAACACGTCGGTCGATGTGCACCGGAGGCAAGCCGACCACAGATTTGAACCATTCCCTACTGTCATCAAAAAAAGCGATGGATGCCATCGGCGCCGAAAAAATATCGGCGACCAACCGTGTGATACGGTCAAAGGCTTCCTCCGGCGCGCTATCCATGATTTGATAGCTGCTCAGAGTAGCCAACCGCTCGGTTTCAATCGATGGATGTAGCTCGCGTCTGACACGGTTACCCGCACTCATATCTGATCCTTTTACCCATGCCCCCCGCAAGGGATCGACTTACCAACGCTCAACTCGCGATCTTGTTGCATGGTTGTGAAGAACCAAAGAAGCGAACCGGGGCCCCGCTAACACAACATTCCGTCCGGGACGAACATAATCCAAGACAGACTTTGGCACGACCAAGGATGATCGCGCAACATTATATGTCATTCCAAGCCATAGAAAAGGCGAGGGAATTTACGCCCCTCGCCTTTTATACCTGCTATTGCGGACAACTAGCGACGAGCCATCAACGCTCCGATAATCAACCCCAGTCCCGCTGTAGCCGCGATGCTCACAATCGGGTTTTCCTTGAAGGTGACGCGCGCTTTTTCGCGACCCTTTGTCCCGGCATCCATCGCGTTTTCGCGGGCGGCCTTCAGCTTGGTTTTCGCGTTGGCCCGCAATTCTGATGCATTGGCCTGCGCATCAACCTTGACGGATTTCGTCAATGTCGCCAAATCTGCTTTCAGGCTCTGCAAATCCGATTTTACCGCACCCATTTCCTCTGAATAATTACCCGTCATTTCATTTTCTCCAATTTCTGTTTAATGAAGAGTCTACGAATGCCGCCCCGTTTGGTTCCGGGCCAGACCAGAAATCGGTCTGATTGGTCGACGTCATAATTCTACCTTTTTTGTGGAACTCTTTTTATTATCGGACGTTAGAGAGGAGTTCATGGAGATACATATATATGTCGCTAGCTGAAATTCTGAAACCGCATTTGCCTTATCTGCGGCGCTACGGGCGCGCATTGACCGGCAGTCAAAAAAGCGGTGATACCTTTGTCAAAGCAACGCTCGAGGCAATCGTCGCCGATCCGGATTCTGTGACGAACGACGACAATGTGCGCGTTCAACTCTATCGGGTTTTTTCCCGCATCTGGGAAAGCGCGCACGTAAGTCTGACGGAAGATCCGGACGACAATACCGCGCAAAGCCGGTTGAATGCCATCCCGCCAATCAGCCGGCAAGTGCTGCTGCTGACCTCGCTCGAAGGATTCTCGATCAGCGAAGTTGCAAAAATTGCGGATGTCGGTGAAAATTCCATCAATGGATTGCTGGAAGACGCGATTGCCGACATCGACAAGGAAATCCGGTCAGACGTGCTGATCATCGAGGACGAAGCGCTGATCTCGATGGAATTGCAGCAGATCGTTTCAGGCCTGGGTCACCGCGTCTGCGGAACTGCGACAACCCACCAAGGTGCGCTGGAAGCCGTGGAGAAAGCGAAGCCCAGCCTCGTGCTGGCCGATATCCAGCTAGCCGACGGCAGCTCCGGCATCGACGCGGTAAAAGACATATTGGAACAGATATCGGTTCCGGTTATTTTCATAACCGCCTTCCCCGAACGCCTGCTCACCGGCGAGCGGCCCGAGCCGACGTTCCTTATCACCAAGCCATTCCAGCCCAATGCGATCCGCGCGGCTATCAGTCAGGCGTTGTTCTTTTCGACTGAAGCGCAACCCGCATAAGGAGCATCATGGCCCGGATCGATCCCGACGACGCGCGGCAGGCCAGTTCGCGCAAGATGAACCGCAAGACGCTGGCGTGGTCGATCCCGCTCGCGGTGATCGGTCTGGCCATGGTGATATTCTTTTTAAAATTGTAATCGGACAGGGAATGTTAGGTAAACGGGGAGAAGTCGCTAGGACGCGATCTTCTCAACCGCGCCAATGATATTCTCGAGCGCCGTTGCGGTCTGGTTTTCATGGCCATCCGACGCGGATGTGAAACGTCCTTCATCCAGGATTTCTTCCAGCGTCTTGCGCGCGCGGGACACGCGGCTCTTCATCGTGCCAATGGCGCAATTGGCGATTTCAGCGGCTTCTTCATAAGAATAGCCACCGGCACCTACCAGAATGATCGCTTCTCTCTGGTCGTCAGACAATTCCATCAGCCCGCGCTGCAAATCTGCCAGATGCAACGGATCCTGCTGCGATGCCGGAGCGGATAATATCCGTTCTGCCGCCAGCTCGTCGTAATTTCCGGTGAATTTCTTTCTGCGCATGCTGGAAAAAAAAGTGTTCCGCAAAATGACAAAGGTCCATGCCCGCATCGAAGTGCCCGCAATGAAACGGTCCCGGGCAGCCCAGGCTTTCAGCAAAGTGTCCTGAACGAGATCATCTGCCACGTCCCGGTCGCCGGCCAGACTCCGTCCAAAGGCACGCAAATGCGGTATGGCCTCCGCCAGTTCCTTCTTGAACTGCCCTGAAGATAAGGCCTTATCCTTACTCATTCAGGTCGGACCGACTATCGTCGGTATCTTCATCGTCATCATCGTCCAGCTGGTCCAATAGGGCCAACATGTCGTCAGGGAGTGGTTCCTCCAATACGCTTAAATACATATTTTTAAGCCCGAGGCCCAGTCTCTGTTCCATATCGTCCTTGCTTTTCACCGGCACGTCCTTTGGTTTTTTAACCCGTCACCGCTTTCCGGTGAATCAGTCTGATGTTTTTCGGGCTCGCCAAACCATGCCTCGTATTTGTTTGCTTGTTGAGAGAACCCCTGATGTTCGTAAAGGTTGCATATAAATTTTTAACGCTAATGTCCAACAGCAGGGAACGATCTTTACATCTGTCCGTTTTTTCTCCGAGGGAACAACTCGAACTCGGAGATTTTAGTGATGTCGGATAGAACAGATGAAAAGTCCAACCTGAAAATGGAAGGCGAAGGAAGCCGGGAAGGGTCGCGCCGATTCCAGGATGCCCAACATGAATTCGCAGAACATGGCGACGTCGAAAGCAAGGCAAAGGATGCCGCAAGGGCGCTCGAGGGCGAGGAAGCCGCGGAACTGGAGAAAGCCAGAAAAGCGTCCGCACAGGGAAAAAGCTCTGATTGAGGGAATCGAAGCAGAAGTGGTGCAGATAATGATGGGCGCGGGATAACCACCGCGCCCTTTCGTCACCGCTACATACCCGGTAGACCGCCACCAAGGGAACGGAAGCTTTCGAACACCGTTCTTGTCGCATTGGAAACCGAATCGGCGGACAAGACTTCCTTTAGATCGGCATGACCCATCCCGTGCTTCTCCGGCAGATAACGTCCGGCCATGTGCCATGAAGCAAATTGCAGTTTCACCGTCTGGCTTTGGCTGACAACGGTGAGGCCGTTATGCCGGTCGTCCCGTTCGATGTGATGGAGAAGATCGTTGGTCGCCGCTTTGTCTCCTTCGAGACATTGCATGAAATTAGTTCCGTTAAACACCAACAGTCCCGTGATTCCTAGCCGCTGATTATTGCGTTGCGAAACCGTCAGAATGGCCAGAAAATCGTCCAGGCTTAGCGCGGCGTTGGCGGTACTAACGTAAATGAGGGAGGTCAGATTGGCGGGCACATGAAACTTTCTCGTGGCAGCCTGGCAGCATTGATTGTCGCGGCCCAACCAATTGTCAAAAAGGTCATTTAGGCAAGTTGATCAAAGGCTTCCTTAACATAGGTTAGCACCGCTGGCTATCATTCCACAGGCTGTTTGTCGTCCAGCAGGTCGGACCGCCCCTGCCCGAACCGTTCGGAATCGACCAGCTTTTCGACATGGTCCTCGGGAGATACGTCAAACACCTTTGCCATCGCTGCTTTGACAGGTTTCTCGACAGCCACATCGCGCGTTTCGGCCTTGCCCGATTTTTCGGCCAACAGTGGCGGTCCATTGTCAAAACGCAGGCGATATATAGGCTCCGGCAAAGCAAAGCCGGACTCTTCCAGCGCATTTTTTGTAACCCGTATCGCCGCCCCCCGCGCCTTGTTGAAATCGCTATCACGCTGGTCGATCCAGCCGTGGAACGCGATCAGAATATTCGAATCGCCGACTTCCTTGATCTCGGCGGTCGCTTCGGGTTCGTTCAGGACAAAATCCTGTCCGTTGATGGCTCGCAAGCCGGTTTCGATCGCGGCTGCCGGATCGTCATCGGCATCGACGCCCAGTTCAAAGCTGAACCGGCGTTGCGGATTGCGGGAGTAATTCAGTATTTCCGCCTTGAACACGGTGGCGTTGGGAATACGCAGATGATTTCCGTCGAGCGTCATCAAAATCGTTGCCCGCGAGGTCAGCCGGACAACCCGGCCTTCCCGGACGCCGATCAGCACATGATCATTGGCCCGAAACGGCTGGCGGATGCTCAGCATGATGCTCGACATATAATTGTCGACCGTATCGCGCAGGGCAAAGCCGACCGCCAGACCGATCACACCGGCACCGCCCAGTACCGCACCCAGCAAGGCGGTCGCGTTGAGAATATCCAGGCCGATAAATATCCCGACCAGTATGAAGATGACGCGGACGGATCCCGCGATCAGTTCGGCGAGAAAAATATTGGGCGTTACCCGTTCCCAGAAGCCCATGCGCGAGGCGATGAAATGGCCCAACAGGCCGACCGATATCGCGACAAGAAAGGCAATCCCGATCAGCGGCAGCGCCGAAAGGAAATTCTGCAGACTCGTGCCGAATTTATCGACGACCGGCTCAACATTTTTGCCCACCGACAGATCGCGTTCAAATTGCGTTTCCACCGTGACCACGCCGGATACCCGCTCTGCAATAGCTTTGGCACGATCCGCTGATGCACTGTCGGAAATCGCCCCCGACAGGCTCACGACACCCGCATCAACCGCGACCTCTACGCCTTCGAGGCCCTTTATCTCCTGGAAAATGCCGTTTAACCGGTTGGCAATGGCTAGATCGTCGCTTCCGTTCGCCGCGGGATCGATGACGGGCGCCGCTTCGTCGACCGGCTCCGGCAACTGGACCTGGGCATTTGCCTCGCTGACGACGGGAAGCGCGGTGACCGATCCCCAAAAGGCCGTGGCCGAAAAGACGATCGTCAGAAGTCCGCGATATAAGATCATGTTTCTCCAGTCAGCAATAACCGCATACGTCCTAGCATAACAAAAGTTCCAGCTGCCGGGGAAAATTTAGTTTGGAACCGAGCGGCGATTCCGATGTTGTTTGACCATATTCAACGAACAACGAGGGTAAAATGACAAACAACACTTCCATGGACATATTGAATGACATTCTCGAAACCCTGATCGATTCCGCGCATGGCTACGAAAAAGCGGCAGAGATTGCGGACCGGACGACTTTCAAGAATTTCTTCTCCCGTCGCGCAGCTTCCCGCCGCGCGATGGCGGCTTCCGTTCGCAATGAAATAACGGCTCTGGGCGGGACCGCGGAAAATGATGGCACAATCCTGGCATCCGCCCACCGCGTATTCATGGGCCTGAGCGCTGCGTTGCAGGACAATGACGAAGCCGCGATCGAAGCCGTCGAAACCGGCGAGGAATATCTTCGCATGAAATTCGAGAAAGCCCTCGAACGCGATGAACTGTCGGTTTCCGCAAAGACGTTGCTGCGCAATTATCAAGGCGAATTGAGAGCGGATGGTCGGCTTATAGATCATCTCGAAGACGCAACGTCCTGATCACCCAACGCTGTAAGCATAACGAAAGGAATTTATCATGGAATATGGAATTATTGGCCTTCTGATTTTGGCTTTGGACATTTGGGCGCTGCTGAGCGTCTGGGGAAGCGGATCGTCGACGGGCGCTAAAATCATCTGGACCCTGATCATTCTTATCTTGCCGGTTGTCGGACTGATTTTGTGGTTCTTCGTCGGTCCAAGAGGGACTGCACGGGCGATTTGACCTGATATCCCGTCTGACATAATAAGCCCCGATAGATGCCTCCATGGCGGATATCGGGGCTTTTTGCTATAGTTGGACGAGAAACCATTCATCCACACGATCGGGAACCCATCATGGCCGGCACTCCATCTAACAACAGATTGGCAAGCGAAAGAACGGACCTTGCCGAAGACCGCACCGAATGGGCCGAGGACCGGACGATCATGGCCAATGAACGGACCTTTGCCGGATGGATGCGCACCGGGCTCGCGGCAGTCGGGATCGGCCTGGGGTTCAATGCCCTTTTTGGAAAGCTCGAACCGCTCTGGGTGCCCAAGGCCATTGCGTCACTCTTCATGGTCATCGGTATATTCATTTTCTGGGCAGCGCAGCGTAACGGCTGCGCGGTTCAGGACCGTCTGAATTCGCACCACGCCACGCCGGTCAAACCCAATAATATGCGCTTGATTTCCGGCTTGATGGCATTGGGTGCCAGCTCGTTGATTATCGCCATATGGGTAATGGATTTTGGCGACTGAATTTCGGTTAATCGGGAACCAATGCGCCTCCTGCCGGTAGATAAGATGAATATATGATCACGGAGACAGGAGAGTAACATGCGTTTCATCATCAGAACTATTGCGGCAGGAGCCGTTTCGATTGCCGCCAGAATCATCATCAAGAAAATCCAGGACAAGAAGCAGGCCGATACGGCCGCCTAGCGGACAGGGAGGGGCGGTTGGCGTCCGGCAGCAGCGGCGGGCGCGCGCCTAAACCTTAGATAATACCGGCGAAGACATCGTCCGCCCGTTTCGGATCGAGAATATCATTGTCCGCCAGCCACTCTTCCACCGCATTGATATCCGGCGTTTGATATGGTCGCAGCCTGCGGCCTGGGTCCGAGAGGGTCTCTATAGTGGCGATTAGCGAACCGGTTTCGGCGAGCGACTTGCGAACTTCACTTTCATCCCGTCCCAAATGCTCGGATAGCAAATCGTTGCGGACGCTGGCGATCTGGCTGGAAACCGTCGTGCCTTCAGTAGCGGAAGCATCAATCGCAGCATCACACTCGCTGTCAAACCCGAGCGAGCGGTTGTTGAAATTGGATGATCCGATACGGATATACCGGTCATCCACGATCAATATCTTGGCGTGGACGTAGACGGGCGTGCCAGCGGCATTAAACGGATGGAACATGCGGAACCGGTCATATTTGTCCCGCGCCTTGACGGCTTGATATAGACGCGCCCGCGACGAATTCATGATTTCGGCTTCCAGCCATCCTTCGGCGCTTTGCGGATTGACGATTATCACTTCCGGCCCGTCCGGTTCCGCGAGACGTTCGACGATGGCACGGGCAATCGCGGCTGATGCAAAATATTGACTCTCCACATAAATATATCGTTCGGCGGCAGCGATCAGATCGACGCTTAAATTCTCGATTTCGTTTACGCGTGGCTGGTCATCCATTTCGGGTAGCGTACGGGCGATGGCAACGGGACAGTCGGTGAAATCGGCCTCCAAACCTGCGGGCCAGCAATCCGCTCGAGCGGCAACCGTCTTGACCTTCTTGCCGCCGGCGGCATCCCAATGCTGCACGGCATATTCCGACAGGGCACGGGCGACATCTCCCTGAACCACCATCGCCGCATCATGCCATGGCCCGGCATCATTGCCATCGGGCTGATAGCGCTGCTTCTGGTTTTCTTCATGGGATCGCGTGTCCCAGCGGTTGTTAGCGACATCGATACCGCTGCAAAAAGCCGTGTCTTCGTCGATAACGATGACTTTCTGATGATGCGCAGCGCCTACCGGATGATGGGCATCGAGTTTGAAATGCACCCGCGGGTGAAAATACCAGCGGGCTAGAGTCAGGAGCCCGTTGAACCGGACAAAGGATTTTAGCGCCCCGGTATCCCAGCGCAGCACATAGATGTCCAAATCGCGATTCTTCTTGAGCAGCCAGTCGAAATAGGCGCCGATCTGCAGCGGCCCCTCCATTTGCTCCACAGTATCGTGCATTTCCACACGCTCATCGAAATCCCAGCCCAGCAGCATGATCCGCTGTTTTGCCTGCGCGAGCGACTTTCGCACCGCCCGAAAATAATTTTCGCCATCGATAAGCACCGCAGAACGATCTGCATGCTCCACGCGCCAGCAATTTTTACCGGGTTTGAATATGTTCGCCATGGGAGAACAACGTTCCTGCACGATAACGGTTCCCACTGAAGCATTGGTCATGCAACCAAACTCAAAGTTATGCGTTTTGGACGAATGAATGAACAGGTCAATAAATCGCTGAGCACGCTTGAAATTTTAATCGCACAACTACAGTCAATGTGGGAAGGTATTATCGCTCTCTTGCCCAGTCTGGTCATCGCGATTGCATTCCTGATCTTTACATGGATCATCGCAAAATTTGCCACCAGGATTTCTGACAAGCTTACCGCAAGAACGTCAATGCGGCCCTCGCTTCGGGAACTTGTTGATACGCTTGTCAAAATAGCAATATGGGCCGTAGGACTGCTGGTTTCACTGACGATCCTGTTGCCCGATTTGACGCCCGGTAGTCTGGTTGCCGGACTGGGTATCGGAACGGTCGCAATCGGCTTCGCCTTTCAGGATATATTTGAGAATTTTCTCGCCGGAATTCTGATCATGGCGCGCGAAAAGATGCGGATCGGTGATTATGTCAAATGCGAAGGTATCGAAGGGAAAGTTGAGCAGATTTTGCTCCGTGAAACGCATATCCGAAAGCCATCTAACGAACTGACAATCGTTCCCAATTCGGTCCTGTTCAAAAATCCTGTGGAGATATTGACTGATCAAAAGCAGCGACGGCACGAAATTGTCGTTGGTGTTTCCTACGACACCGATCTCGAACAGGCGCGCGCTGTGATTCGCGATGGCGTGAAATCCACTGATGTCGTTGATGGCGAAAAATCGATCGATATATTCGCTAGCGAGTTCAATTCCAGTTCCGTCGATTTCAAAGTTCGCTGGTGGTCGGGTTCGGCCCAGCGCGACATGCACGAAAGCCGGGATTTTGTAATCCGGTCGATTAAACGGGCGCTGGATGACGCGGGCATTGAGATTCCATTCCCTTATATGACACATACATTCAAAGAGCCCTTGCCGATATCCTCATCCGGCGACTGACGGGAGCCCCGGGGGAACCGACCAGGTTGAGGCGCCCGGCGCGCCATGAGGTGACCGTGGCGAGAAGAAGGAGAAGTCGATGGCTGAGGCAGCAGCGTTTCAGAATCAGGTCCAGTCGGTGGAAGCCAGGCTCGACGATGGCACCCATGTCTGCCTGCGGCGCGTCCGCCATTCGGATCTGGGCGAGATTGAAAAAGGCATCAGCCAATTGTCCGATCAAAGTCGCTATTTGCGCTTTTTTTCCGGATCGAAAACCATGCCGCCATCGGTCGTCGAACGGTTGGCGAGCGTTGATGGCATCAAACATCTCGCATGGGGCATGATCAACATGGACGAGAAAGATCATCCGGCAATGGCTGCCGCGCATGTTTTCCGGGAAACGGAAAGCAGCGACAGCGGCGAGTTCGCAATCGCTGTTCTCGACCAATATCATGGTCTTGGCGTCGCGCGGTTGTTGATGACGGCAATATTCCTCGACTGCTATTGTGAAGGCCTGCGACACTTGCAGATCGATATACTGCGTAGCAATAACAAGGCGTCCGGCCTGATCCGGGCCATCGGGGCAGTGCCCGGCGCAATGGAAGGGTCCGTCGCGCAATATAGTCTCGACATCGAGGTCGCGATTTCAGCACTGCAAAAAATGGACCATCCCGTCGCGATCCCGGATATTATGGCCGCCTTTGCGGCAAGCTAAAAACCGGGAAATGGCATGAGCGGGCCACATCAAAAAATCGCGCGCCGTGGAACCATTGCCTATCGGCGGCGTTTAATCACTAATCTCTGGGCGATGTCCGAATTCACCTTCGACCCATAGACCTCCGCCGGAAAGCGCGGCCCCGAACTATATTATATTTCGAGGTTCGCGTTTTCCGGCTTTACCTCTCCTCGACATCCACGACCTTTTGCGATCTTGCCTTGAGATCCTCTATGTCCTGCTCATGGACGATATGCTCTAGCGCTCTCGCCAGGGCATTGCGGGACGCCTCGGAAGCATCTGCCGAAAATATATCCGGCCATGATTGGGCAAGAGCCAGCAGGCACAACTGGATGCGCTGTTGCACCTCCACGACTGCGGCCCCGTCCCTGGCAATTTTGATGAAAAAATCTGTAAACAAATCTCCCGTCTCGATGGCCGGACCATGCACTCTGGAACATCGGGCATCCTCGGGCGACGCGCATGCTTCGGCAAATATCTCGAAACAGCGCAAGCCACTGACCAGTACCGAGATCGCGGTGCCCGGGTCGTTGACCGCGGGAGACAGCGCCCGTGAGGCGATCTCGGAAAGCACCACCAGTCCGAAGCGGGGGTCCTGATCAAAGCTGCGGTCATGCTCGACCAATATCGCATCCCGAAACGGTTGCGGATCAACGCCATTTGCATCCTCGCCGGACAGATAGAGTAACGGGCGCGCCGGATATACGAGCTTTCCCGGGTGAATAGAGAGATGGACTGTCACACCATATTTTTCGGCGGCTTGCTCCAGACGTCCCATATCGACCGAGGTCACAACACCACTGGCGATATCGCAACTGACGGGACAAGCCTGCTGCGGTATCTCGACTGGCGGCTGCGCGCCCAGAAAGGGGTGCTGGCCATGCCAGCGCAGCGCTTTCGAGGTCGCCTGCTCGACGCGCCCGATCAGGTCATTCATCCTGCCGAACGTGGAAAGCTGCTGGATCCAGTTGATCAGCGTCCCGGTGATCAGGACAATCACCAGAATCGTGGCGAAGAATAATATGATCCGCCCCTGATCGTCATAATAGCCGGCAGACAAGCCGATAATACCGACAATGCTGAACAGGAACGTACCGAGGAAGGTCGACAACGCATTTTGCGACCGGTCGTCTGCAAGCATCAGCGCGATGGTTCGCGGCGTGGCGGTGCTGGTCGCCGAACCGTAAGCCGACACCATGATGGAGACGGAAAAGGCAATGACCGCCAGCATGCTTGATGCCAATATCGTCAATATATCGCCGACCGAACCGCTGGCGATCTCGAGATCCGCTTCATAGGGGATCAATGGGCCGACCCATTCCGCCGCAGCCGCGGCGGCGATCGCCCCCAGGCTGAACAGCATTGCCCGGAACCAGATCTTTTCGGGCAACCGCGACACATATTTCTTCACTGCCAATATCATTTTGCCGTTCTTTCCCGTCAGTTCAATCCGGCTTCTAACCGGCCAAAATCAGTTCATCCAGCAAGGATAGCGGCATTTGAACAGCCCGGCCAGCACGGCTTTCGCTATCCGATCGGCAGCCACGAAGGCTGCTGAAAATAAAAATGCCAGATGGACGCTTTAATTTTGCAGCAATCGGCATTAGGCAATCGTGAAATCGGATATCCTGATAATATGACTCGATGGGAAAGAATATGGTTCGCATGAAGACGGTAGCGGCTGTCATGGCTTTGTCTATTTTGGCTGCAGGCTGTTCAGGTGGTGGTCCAGAATCCAGCGAACCGGCGGCAGATACAGTGAAAGCAGAAGCACCGGTCGATACCGGACCGCCAGCCGCTGACGATGTCGCCACATTGGACGGCGTTGCTTATGCAAGCCTGACCGGTGATGCCGCCTCCGGTAAGTCGAGTTTCGCCCAGTGTCGCACCTGCCATGTAATCGATCCCGGAATGAATCGTCTCGGTCCCTCGCTGGCCAATATTGTTGGGCGAGAAGCCGGAGGGGTCGCAGGCTTCAACTATTCCCCAGCCACTGCCGATAGCGGTATCATCTGGACGGAAGAAAAATTAAACCAGTTTCTCGAAAAGCCGGCGCGGGTTATCCCGAAAACCAAGATGTTCTATGCCGGCATGCCGGACGCACAGGCACGCGCCAACCTGATTGCCTATCTCAAAAACCCAAGCTGATCAGGCTTTCCAGCATCCGGCGAGATGGTCGTCGGTCATGCCGATGGCCTGCATATAGGCATAGATGATGGTGCTGCCGACAAAGCTCATACCGCGCTTCTTGAGCGTCTTGGAGATCGCATCGCTGACCGGCGACGTGCTCGCCATCTCAGAAAAACGGGCCGGCCGGTTCACCGGCGGAACGCCGTCGAGATGGTTCCAGAGCCAGTTGTCGAAGCTGCCAAATTCCCGCTGGATTTCCATGAAAGCCAGCGCGTTTTTGCGAACCGAGTAAATCTTGAGCCGGTTACGGATGATCGACTCATCTACCCGCAGCGCCTCCAGTTCATCGTCGTTCATGATAGAACACCGCGCGATATCAAAATCGTGAAAGGCGCGGCGATAGCCGTCCCGTTTGCGCAGCACTGTCTCCCAGCTCAGGCCGGCCTGCGCGCCTTCAAGAATCAGATTTTCGAATAATAACCGGTCATCATGGACGGGCACGCCCCATTCCTGATCATGATAATCGCCATAAAATTCCTTGCCCGGTTGTCCGCCAAAGCATCGGTGTTTCCCGTCTGAGCCAACCACTGTCATGCGGGCAAATTAGCGTTTCCGGCTGGTTCTGACAATTTTATTCAGCGGGCTGCACTTCCGGTGCGCGGCCCTGATCCGGTGTCCACCAGCCGATCCGTCGCTTGGTCGCGTTGAGCAGCCGCGGAATCGGCGCGTTGCGGTCCATCCACTCGGCATAATCCTTATAGGCAGGGTCACCGAGCAAATGTTTCTCTTCGGTCTTGGCGCGCCAGTAATAGACCCCGCTGACCAGCGCCATCAGTACCGTGTTTCGGACAAAGTCGGTGAAGCTGCCGGAGGTCACCAGAAACGGCATGCTCGCCAGCCACCAATAGGCATTTTTCGCGACATAGGCGGGATGCTTGGTCCAGCTATAGGGACCGTGAGTCAATATCCCGCGATGGGTGAGATTGGAAAAGCGCAGACCGAAAGCAACCGTCGCCCAGGCATAGAGGGCTGTGAGAATGACCAATATGCCGCCCCATATCCAGAGGATCGTGGTCTGGCCCTCGAACCAATAAGCCCAGTCGGCGGTGTTGACATGATAGTTGAGCGGTCCGTTATCGCCCATCAGGATGAACGGCGGATAGCACATCAGGGCGGCAACCCAGCCTGCGAGATAGGGATTGGCAGTGCGGATATGGGCATCGAGCGGCTTCATCGTCAGCAAATAGCCAACCGTCGCAAACTGGACATCGACGACGAACATCGCGGTGATCAGCCAGCCTGCAATAGCCACCGGGTCGCCGGCAAGCTCGTTGATATCAAGCCGGACAAGATCACCAAATCCGCCGGGCACGATCGAGATCATGAAGGCGAGGAAGAAACCCTTCACCGCCCAGGCGCGCAGATGATGATAAATTTGTTCGCGATCAAATTCGCTCTTCCTGCCGGTCAGCAGCTGGCCGAAATGCCACGCTCCATCACGTGGCTCGATCGTATAGCGGTCCATGAACAGGATATAGGGGATGGACAACACGAACAGCCAGGGCGCGACCATTTCCATCATCTGCATCGAAAATTGATATTGTCCGGTCCAGTACCAGCGTCCGACACAATAAATGGTGGCGATAATTCCCCATGTTGCCCAAAGGCTGGCCAGCTTCACCAGACTGATGTCAAAAGTCTGTTTGAACGGTTTCGGGTTCTGCCAGTCCATCCCGGTAGAGGGTCGCAAATGGACCTTGTCCATCAGCAGCGACCAGATCACCATCGGCGCGGCACAGGCGACACAAGCAGCGAGCGCGGAATAGGGCCCATCCATGCCATATTGACGGGCAATCAGGACCCATGAGGCCAGTCCGATCAAACCCGCCACGCCCACGCCATGGGAGACCGCCGACCGGGGGCGCGGGTCTACGCTTCTGGATTTCTGTCCGAACATGCGGATGCTTTAACCAAAAATAGTAAGCAAGCCGTGAACAGCGCCATATTATGGGGATTATCGTCGGTTTGACCTAGAAAAATTACTCCGGTTACCTTATGGTGTTTTGCAAATGGCAGATCGGCATAATTTGATCATAAAACACGGGAATCTCATGAAAAATATTGGACTTCCACTCGCAATTTCAATCCTCGCGGTTTCTTGCACCAACGGGGAAAACGCACAGGCGAATGGAGGCGCTACAACAGAAGCGCAGGCGCTGGCCGATATTTCTCCAGTCGATCGCAAACCTTTTGAAACAACCGAAATCGCCAGTTTCGATGAGCCATGGGCGATGACCTTCCTTCCCGATGGCCGGATGCTGGTCAGCGAGAAAGCGGGCAAATTGCAGCTGGTCGATGCCAAGGGGCAGAAAACAGAAATCGGCGGCGTGCCCGAAGTTGATTATGGCGGACAGGGCGGCTTCGGCGATATCGTGCTCGCACCCGATTTTGCGACGAGCAATATGGTCTATCTGAGCTGGGCCGAGGCTGGCGAGAAGGACACACGCGGCGCCGTGGTTGGCCGCGCCCGACTGGAACTGAAAGGCCCGAAGCCCGCACTGAGAAATTTTGAAACCATCTGGACGCAAAATCCGAAAGTGACCGGCAATGGGCATTTTTCCCATCGAATCGCATTTTCACCTGATGGCGAGTATCTGTTCATCGGTTCGGGAGATCGGCAGAAATTTGACCCGGCCCAGAATATGGCAATGAATCTCGGCAAGATTGTCAGACTCTATCCGGATGGCACCGTCCCCAAGGACAATCCTTTTATCGACAAGGAAGGCGCGCTTCCCGAAATCTGGTCGCTGGGTCACCGCAATATCCTGGGCCTCGCCTTCGACAGCAAAGGCCGCCTGTGGAATCAGGAAATGGGACCGCGCGATGGCGACGAACTTAATCTGGTGCAGCGTGGCGCCAATTACGGCTATCCGATCGTTTCGGAAGGCAATCATTATGATGGGAAGAAAATCCCGAATCATGACACGCACCCCGAATTCGAAGCGCCCAAAGTAGCCTGGGTGCCGACGATAGCACCGGGCGGATTGATCTTCTATTCCGGCGATATGTTCCCTGCCTGGAAGGGCAGCGCCTTCATCGGTGGCCTCGCCAGCCAGGCCTTGATCCGCGTCAGTTTCGATGGCGATAGCGCCAAGGAAGCCGAGCGTTTCCTGATGGGCAAGCGTATCAGGGAAGTCGAACAGGGACCCGACGGCGCGATCTATGTGCTGGAAGACGGCGAAGGCGGCCGGATGCTCAGGCTGACACCGACCAAATAGCCCGTCGCTGCAAGAAATCTATTGCGAAGCGGCGGTCGTCGTTCCTGACAAGTCGCTCAGAAAGCGGCGGACGCGCTTTGCATTGGCACCAAGATCATGCACACCGACGCGACTGACCGAGCGCATGTCGATGATGCTCGCTGCACCATTTTCTGCCGAACGGGCCCGAATGACGATATCATCCTTGAACCGGAACAGCGAAATCGTATCGGTTGCCTCCAGATTACCGGACGCCGGATCGACGCTGACAATTTTCCAGCCACGATCTGCTGCCAGCCGCTTGGCTTTCTCGATCACCACGGCGACCGGTTGATCAATGCGGACCGAACGAATATCCGGATAAGCATCCTGATGCGCCGTAGCCCAGCGCTGGCGCGGGTTCATGCCGCGCATATCACCATCATCCGCACCCGGTATATTGTCCCAATTGTCAGCCCGCAGGGTCAGAGCGGTAAACTCAGGCGGATCGGCGAGATCGGTGGTAATGTCATGAATGGCCGGAAGCGTCAGAATAGCTATAGCATAGGGGACCATAAAACCCAGAAAACCGAGCGTCCCGACGATGCCGATGCCCAACAGGGGCCAGCGCGTCTTGCGTGCCTTGCGCCGGTCGAGCAAGATGAAGACTATCGCCAGAATGAGCGTGAGCAAAGCTGCCAGAAGGATCCACGGTATCGCCCCCAGACCCGCTTGCCAGCCCCACAAACCAATGCCGCCGCCAGCGGCAGCGATGACAAATGCAAGAGGCGTCCCCAGGCCGAGCAGCAGGATAAGCCAGCCCCTGGGATCGCGGCGCAGCGACGCCAATCGGACCGGCTTCGCTGACGCGGCTGCCGGTGGCAAATCGCCGGTAGATGGTTCGGTAGGCTTGTTCTGGTCCATCACGCGCAAACTCCCTTAACAGATCAATCTTTTAGCTGGCGCTCCGCAATCATGCAATTGCAACCTATGTGGCTCGACATTTACCACAAAGCGGGGTAGCGCGCGCTTTTCCTGATAGACGAGACCCACGAATTGGCCAGCATCATTCCTCTCGCGGAAATCGACCCGCAACTTGTCGAGGCCCTGCTAGACTCCGCCTTTGGCACGGACCGGCATGACCGGACTGCCTATAAGCTGCGCGACGGCATGGACATGCTCGAAGGCCTTTCGCTTGCCGCAGTCGATCAGGAAAAGCATGAATTGCTTGGCTCGATCCAGTGCTGGCCGATTGCCTTGACCGATGAAGAAGGCCGGAAACATCCGATGATCATGGTCGGGCCGGTAGCGGTCTATCCCGATTTCCAACGCGAGGGCATTGGCCGGTCAATGATGGCGGCCCTGCTGAAAGAAATCCATGCCGATGATCCGTTGCCGCTGGTGATGATCGGCGACCCTGAATATTACGAGCGTTTCTTCGGATTTTCCGCCGAGGGAACCGCGGGATGGAGGCTGCCCGGGCCATGGGAACCATCGCGGCTGCTAGTCCGCGCCAACCCGAAAAACCCCTTGCCCAAGACCGGCACGCTTGGTCCCTGGACAAGATAGCGAGTCTTAGGCTTTACAGAAATCGCGCCGCGCAATAGGCCGTTGTCATGCCCTATACGCCGCCACCCGAACTTGCCTCGCTCTCCATCGCGGAAATCGCGGAATTGGCCGAAGCGCAGAAACTTCCCCCTGTCGATCAATGGGATCCGCAGGAGACTGGCGATAGCGAGATGCGTATCGCCGCCGACGGAATCTGGTATCATCAGGGCGACCCGATTCTGCGCCCCGCGATGGTGCGCGCCTTTTCCAGCATTCTCAGAAGAGAAGCAGATGCCAGCTATGCCCTGGTCACACCCTATCAGAAGCTGGGCATCATCGTCGACGATGCGCCGTTCGTCGCGGTTGAACTGGAAAGCGAAGGCAGCGGCGCAGAACGGACGCTGGCCTTCCGCCTCAACACCGATCATCTGGTGATCGCCGGTGCCGGTCATCCGTTGCGATTTGGCACGGACAAGCCGCAACCCTATCTGCATGTGCGAAACGGGCTGGAAGCAGTGCTGGCACGGCCGGTTTATTATCAGCTTGCGGAGTTGGCGCTCGAAGAGGACAGCAATCCGCTCGGCATCTGGTCAGCAGGAACTTTCTTCCCGATAGCGACCGATTCATGACTTTGCGCGACCGGCTGGAGAAAGCGCTGGTGAAAGGTCACGAAACTGATCTTGACCATCTCCTCTACAACGAACGCGACCATATCGATGACCTCAAGGTCCTGCGCGACGCGGCGGTGTTGATCGCGGTGACCGATCGCCCCGATCCGGGTATAATTTTCGTCCAGCGGCCCCAGCATATGCGCAATCATCCGGGACAGGTCGCCTTCCCTGGCGGCAAGATTGATCCGGGTGACCGGGATGCGATCGACGCGGCCCTGCGCGAAGCGCACGAGGAAGTCGCCCTCGATCGCAGCCATGTCGATATCATCGGCATGACCGACAGTTTCCAGTCGGGAAGCGGTTATAATATCCAGCCCGTGCTAAGCGTCATTCCGCCCGATCTGCCCTTTATCGCCGACCCCGGCGAGGTCGAAAGCTGGTTTGAAGCACCGCTGGATTTCCTGCTCGACCCCAAGAATCGCACCATCCACGAGGGGACCTGGAACGGGCGCAAGCGTCACTATTACGAAATCTACTGGCAAGAATATCGCATCTGGGGAATTACCGCCGGGATTTTGAATAATCTCGGAAAAAGGCTAGGCTGGGAACCATGATATTACCACCGGCAGACTGGATGGAAAGACGGGGCCTTGCGGCGTTGATTGCAGCGCTCGATGGCAGAGCACGCTTTGTCGGAGGGGCCGTGCGCGACACCCTGTTGAGGCTGGAAGTGAAAGATATTGACGTCGCTACACCCCTGCTGCCCGAGGATGTGATCGAGCGGCTCACCACAGCCTCGATCAAGGTCATTCCCACCGGCATCGCCCATGGCACGGTTACTGCCGTATTGCCGGACGGCCCGGTCGAAATCACAACGCTTCGCCGCGATGTTTCTACCGACGGGCGCCGGGCAACCGTGGCATTCAGTGATGATTGGCAGGAAGATGCCGCGCGCCGGGATTTCACCATCAACGCGCTCTCCGCCGATCCGCAGACTTTCGAGGTCTTTGACTATTTCGGCGGACTGGAGGATCTCGAAAATCTCCAGATCCGCTTCATCGGCTCGGCCGCAGAACGGATCGCCGAAGACCATCTGCGGATCATGCGCTATTTCCGCTTTCTCGCCCGCTTTGGCCAGGATCAGCTTGATGACGAGGCTTTCCTTGCCTGCACTGCGGCGGCGGCAAAACTGGAGAACCTGTCCCGCGAACGGGTGGCGGACGAACTTCTGAAACTGCTCGGCACCGAAGACCCGGTATTCGCGGTGAGCCAGATGCTCGAGGCCGGAATTTTCGCCCATATCATCGAAGCGTTTGATCAAGACGCGAGCGCCGCTTTGGGCCAGCTGGTCGCGCGAGAGAAGCGACTGCATTTGGCACCGACCGCGCTACGTCGCCTCGTGGCTCTGCTTCCCAAAGACGCGGACAAAGCGAGCCAGATTGCCAAGAGCCTGAAACTGTCCAGGAAACAGCAAAAGGCGATCGGTGAACGGCTTTCATCGCGGATAGCCGGGAACGCCCCGGAACCCAACATCGCGCCAACAGACATTCGCGCACTTGCCTATCGCACCAGCGTAGACACAGCACGTGATGTCGCGCTGCTGTTCGCCGAAGAGACCGCCCTGCCCGAGATGCTTGCGCAGCTTAAAGGCTGGCAGCCGCCAATCTTTCCGCTAACCGGCGGTGATTTGATCGAACAGGGCTTGAAACCCGGCCCGATTATAGCGAAGAGTTTGGCGAAAATAGAAGCGGCTTGGATTGCCCAAGGATTTCCGGACGAGCAGTGGGTCCGTAAATTCGTGGCAGATCAGGATTTGACGCTTCTGACATGAACCGGAACACCGGCGGTGACAGGATTGCTATTTACGGCGTGGAAGATATTCCACCAGACGCCGAAACAGGAGAGACAGAGATGACAGACAATGCAGGAAACAAGGATCTGGTCGCGTTGATCCCTTCGCCACGCGGCGATGCGCCCACCCATTGCACGGCAGCGGACTATGACCGGCTCTATCAGGAAAGCATCTCTGACCCCGACAGCTTCTGGTCGCAACAGGCCAAGCGCCTCGACTGGCAGACAACGCCCGCAAAAATATCCAACTGCTCCTTCGATCCGGTCTCGATCAAATGGTATGAAGACGGCATATTGAACATCTGCCACAACGCGGTCGACCGCCATGTTGCTGCTGGAAAAGGCGATGTCACCGCCCTGATTTTCGAACCCGATGACCCGAAGTCGCCCGGCCGCACCATCAGCTATGCCGAGCTGCAGGCAGAAGTCATCAAAATGGCCAACTGTCTCAAGAAACTGGGCGTCCAAAAGGGCGACCGGGTAACCGTCTACATGCCGATGATCCCCGAAGGCGCGATCGCCATGCTGGCTTGTGCCCGTATCGGCGCGATCCACAGCGTTGTCTTTGGCGGTTTCTCGCCCGATGCGCTGGCCGGCCGGATCGAGGATTGCGACAGCAAGTTCGTGATCTGTGCCGACGCAGGACGCCGCGGCGGCAAGCTTGTACCGCTCAAGACCAATGTCGACGAAGCGCTGACTCGCGCCGGCACGGACGTCACCGCTGTGCTGGTGATCAACCATACCGACACCGACGTAGAAATGACCGCTGGCCGCGATCACTGGTATCATGAAATTTCCGCCGACGTCCCAGCGGATTGTCCGTGCGAAATGATGAACGCCGAGGATCCTCTGTTCATTCTCTATACGTCCGGCTCGACCGGCAAACCCAAAGGCGTGCTCCACACAACCGGCGGCTATGCGGTATGGGTGGCGACGACTTTTCATTATGCGTTCGACTATCAGCCGGGCGAAATATTCTGGTGCTCGGCCGATATCGGCTGGGTCACCGGCCACAGCTATATCGTCTATGGGCCGCTGATCAACGGGGCCACCGAGATCATGTTCGAGGGCATCCCCAACTATCCCGATTTCGGTCGTTTCTGGGAAGTAGTGGAAAAGCACAAGGTCAATATCTTCTACACCGCACCGACCGCCATCCGCGCCCTGATGCGCGAAGGCGACGGGCCGGTGAAGGCCCATGACCGCTCGTCGATCCGTCTGCTCGGCACCGTCGGCGAACCGATCAATCCGGAGGCCTGGCGCTGGTATTATGACGTGGTCGGTGAAGGCAAGTCGCCGATCATCGACACCTGGTGGCAGACCGAGACCGGCGGCATCATGATCACCACCCTGCCCGGCGCGCATGGCATGAAACCGGGCAGCGCCGGCAAGCCGTTTTTCGGCGTTCAGCCCCAGCTGGTCGATGGAGACGGCAAGATATTGGAAGGAGCAACGGACGGAAATCTGTGCCTCACCGGCAGCTGGCCAGGACAGGCGCGCAGCGTCTATGGCGACCATGAGCGGTTCATCCAGACCTATTTCAGCACCTATAAGGGCAAATATTTCACCGGTGACGGCTGCAAGCGCGATGCCGACGATTATTACTGGATCACCGGCCGGGTCGACGATGTAATCAACGTCTCAGGCCACCGTATGGGCACGGCGGAAGTCGAATCCGCGCTGGTCTCGCACCCGCACGTCGCCGAAGCGGCGGTGGTCGGCTATCCCCATGATATCAAGGGACAGGGCATCTACTGCTATGTCACGCTGAACGCGGGCGTGGAAACATCTGAGGAACTGGTTGCCGAACTGCGCGGTCACGTTCGCAAGGAAATCGGACCGATTGCTACGCCCGACCATCTCCATCTTACCCCCGCTCTGCCCAAAACCCGCTCCGGCAAGATCATGCGGCGCATCTTGCGCAAGATTGCCGAGAATGAACATGGCGCGCTGGGTGACACATCAACGCTGGCCGATCCGAGTGTTGTGGATGCGCTGGTCGAAGGGCGCTTGAACAGATAATCCGTTCACCTGTGAAGGCAGCTATTCCTCTCCAGTCGGTTCGGCTTGGTGCATCAGGGAGATGGGCCCCTGCCTTCGCAGGGGCACGCGGCTCCAACTAGCCGTCGAAGCCGACAAACACCGAAGCTTCGTCTACCGACTTGCGCGTCGATACTACTGCGTTTGCCGGGAAACTCTCGTCTGGCCAGCCCAAAGCGATGCTCTTCATGATCACCTGATCATCGGCAATCCCGGCATGTTCGCGAACCACGGGCGATTGCATGATACCCTGGCTGTTGATGACCGTACCCAGGCCGCGTGACCAGGCCGCGTTTACGAGCGCCGTCGCAACAGCGCCGCAGTCAAATGGCGTGTCGTCGCTGCCGTCGACCGCGCGGTCATAGGTGATGATCACACATACCGGTGCGTCGAACTGCCGGAAGCCGCGCATGACCCAGTCCTGCCGCGCATCCTTGTCATCGCGCTCGATTCCCATCGCTGAAAAAAGCTGCTTCGCCACGCCAATCTGCCGCTCGCGGTGCTCGCCCGCAAATGGCTCACCTTGACGAAACTCGCGCGATTGCGGCACTCCGGCCAGCATCCGTTCGGTGTTGCCTGCACGAATTTTTTCGAGCGGCTCGCCGGTGATGACGTAGAAATTATAGGGCTGCGTATTCATCGACGAAGGCGCACGCATCGCCAGTCCGAGAATTTCCTCGATCAGCTCTTTTGCTACTGGTTCAGGTTTATAACCGCGTATGCTGCGGCGACCGAGGACAACTTCGTCAAACTTCATAAGTAGCTCCGATTAAAATGTTTGTCGCTGGCTAGCGGACAAATGGTCACATGCAAACCCCACTATCATCAGCGGTGCGGCATAAGGTCTAGGTCGCCGATGACAAGTCGGCCGCGATATTGGGTGCATGGCAGCTATAATCTGCTAAGTCATAGCCCATGAAAGAACATTTTGAACGCCACAAGCAGGCATGGACCAGCGAAGAAATCCAGAAGCTTCATGCCTTTGCAAAAAAGGGTATGACCCTCAAAGCCATTTCCAAAGCCCTGACCCGCAGCGAAGAATCGATCCGCACACGGTCGAAACTGGACAAGGTAAAAATCGCCAAGAAGCGCTAGGTTCTGATTTCGGATATTCTCCCACGGAGAACGCAGCGCAGCCATGGGAATTGTCACAGAAATCCTTGATCGGAGATTTGCCCGAATATTACCGCTGGTCTCGATTGACGACCGATTGATCGGTCGATACGGTAGAGCGAGTTTAATGTGCGACAGAGCGGGGCGATATATGACTGAGCACGAAGATCCGCTTTTTTTTAATGTCGATATTAGCAATCCGATCGATAATGCCCTCGATCAAATTGAAATCTCTGCTTCAAACGTCCAGCTGAAAGAAGGTCGCGCTGTAGATCCGGTGACTACCGCAGCATTACTGTTGAAAAGCCGCGCTGTCCGACTGGAGCATTTCCAGGATCGCCAGCCCGAAATTGATGATATAGGCTGGCACATCTTGCTGGATCTGATGGTTTCAACGAATATGGAAAAACCGGTGGCGATGCATGATCTTGCCACGACACATAATTTGGCAATGAATACAGTGTCCAGATATGTCCGCTATTTGAGCCGTATTGGGCTGATCGACAAGGATATTGAGGCTGAAGCTGAGCAAAAGGCGCCATTAAAACTAACCGCATCCGGTGATGTTCTGATCCGCGCTGCTCTTCATGATATCAGTCAGGAACTGGCAAATTTCTGACCAGTTTTTCGTCAGAAACTAAGCAGCTCTTGTATCCGCAGATGTCCTTTCGACGTCTGCAATCTGACAAAGTTCAACAATTGCTATATCAACATGAATTGCAGCTATATCTGCGTTGATAGAGTCAAGTTGCGATAATATCTGTTCGAGTTGATCAATCCAATCTCGCATAGTCTGGTTGTCACTGCTCATAGGTTTAGAGAATTCTTTCTGCTATAGATTGAGCGACTAAATCCGACCAGTTGCATTTGACTCTATTTCATCAAAAAGTCAACTATTTACAAATAACGCACATTAACTAGACTCGATCTTGAATATTTTTTTGAATATTCGACAGTGGCCGTAACTGCCCCCTCACGCAAGCCGATGTAACATAAAGTAAATTAATTCTAAGTCTTAGTATATAAAATTATCGATCAATTGTCCGCATGATTGTGCAGAACTGTCCGACGAGAAAAACATCGAACCAGTATATGCAAACAGAAATATTATCAATATCACTGCCCCCGATTTCAAAACCATTATGGGTTAGTCTCTGAAGGAAATGCCTGTCAGAACGCCCATGTCTGGCTTCAATCAAACTTCCCGCTCTTCGGAAATCCGGTCGGTGGCAAACGTCCCGCCGCGCCGCGCGCTACCCGCCACATGGTGAGATCATTCTCGGTCCGCGTGCGGCCACTGTCTCCACCCATCGCCCAACTCAGGCCATCTTCAAGTCTGAACACAGTCGCGTCAGACAGTCCGCCATCCTTGTAACGTTGCAGCATGACTCCCTGTCCCTTCGCCATTTCCGGCATTTCAGAGAGAGAGAAAACGACCAGCTTGCGGTTCTCGCCAATCGCCGCGACATGGTCGGCGCCTTCGGGAACCCGTCGGACTACAGTCAGCCGCGCATCGCCCTTCAGATTGACGACCTGACGGCCCTTTTTGGTTTCCGCGACGACATCGGCAATATTGCAGATAAAACCGCGTCCCCAGGTGGAGGCAATCAACAGCTTCGCTTTCATGTCCGCGACCATCAGCGCCATCGGCTCGGCATTCGCCTCGAGATCGACCATCGACCCGACCGGCTCGCCGAAGCCACGCGCGCCGGGCAGCTTGTCTGCCCCGATCGTATAAAAACGTCCGTTATCGCAGCACATCAAAAGCTTGTCGGTAGTCTGTGCGTGGAACGCATATTTCGGACCATCGCCTTCCTTGAACTTGAAGCTGTCCGGTGCAGAGAGGTCCGCGTGCCCCTTCATCGCCTTGATCCAGCCGCGCTGCGACATGATCACGGTGACCGGTTCTTTCTCGATAAACGCCTCAAGCGAAATTTCCCGTGCCGGTGCTGCCTCGATCAGCATAGTCCGCCGAGCGCCCAGCGCCGTGTCCTCGGCGTAAAGCTTGCGAAGGTCGGACAGGTCCTTCTTCAGCCGTGTCTTCTGCCGCGCCGGGCTTTCGATCAGCTTTTCAAGTCCATCCCGTTCTGCGAGCAGCTTGTCGCGCTCGCTGCGCAATTCCATTTCTTCGAGCTTGCGCAACGACCGCAGCCGCATATTGAGAATCGCCTCGGCCTGCCGGTCGGTTAGCTTGAACTCTTCCATCAGCATCGGCTTGGGTTCGTCGTAATTGCGAATGATCTCGATCACGCGGTCGAGATTGAGATAGGCAATGATATAGCCTTCGAGCAATTCCAGCCGGGCATCAATCTTGTCGAGACGATGCTGCGAGCGGCGGAGCAGCACTTCGATCTGATGGACAATCCATTGTTTCAGCACTTCGGTGATGCCCATCACCTTGGGCACCCGGTCCTTGTCGAGCACATTCATGTTGAGCGAGAAACGATTTTCCAGATCGGACATCCGGAACAGCGCGTTCATCAGGTCTTCGGGGTCGACGGCGCGGCTCTTCGGTTCCAGGACGATCCGTACCTGCTCGTCGGATTCGTCGCGGATATCGGCGAGTATCGGCAGTTTCTTGTCGGCGATGATCTGGGCGATTTGCTCGATCAGCTTGCCCTTTTGCACCTGATAGGGAATTTCGGTGACGACAATCTGCCATGCACCGCGCCCTTCGGCGTCTTCCTTCTCCCACTTGCAGCGCACCCGCATCGCGCCGCGTCCGCTTTCATAGGCAGCGTCAATGACGGATTTGGGATCGACCAGAGTGCCGCCCGTCGCAAGATCGGGGCCCTTGATGATCTCCATGATCTCGGCATGCTCGGCCTTGGGCGAATCAATCAACAGCGTAGCTGCATCGATAATCTCGTGAACATTATGAGACGGGATGCTGGTCGCCATGCCCACGGCAATGCCGCTCGCGCCATTTGCGAGGAGATTGGGAAACAGGCCGGGCATGACTTCCGGCTCTTCGTCTTCGCCATTATAAGTGGGTTTGAAATCGACCGTGCCTTCGTCGAGACCGTGCATCAACTCGATCGCCGTGCGGGTCAGCCGGGCTTCTGTGTAACGATAGGCAGCTGCGTTATCACCATCGATATTGCCGAAATTGCCCTGCCCGTCGACCAACGGATAGCGCAGCGAGAATGTCTGGGCGAGGCGGACCATCGCGTCATAGACCGACTGGTCGCCATGCGGGTGATATTTACCGATAACATCGCCGACCACGCGAGCACATTTCTTGTAACCTTGCGAGGGATCGAGCTTGAGCAGCCGCATCGCCCACAATAGGCGCCGATGCACAGGCTTTAGGCCATCACGCAAATCCGGCAGCGACCGCGCGGTGATCGTCGACATCGCGTAAATCAGATAGCGTTCGGATAGCGCCGCATCAAAGGGCGCCTCGACTATCGCATCAAATTCATCTTCGGGTTCTTCGGGCGGGGCTTCGGTTACATCACTCATGCGAGAAGCGATAGCAGGCTGGATTCATGCTTGGTAGTGGGAAAGTGGCGGAATGACGATGGAGCCTGCCTTCGTGACACGATTTTATCTTACCGGCCGCTCGCTGCGATAATAGAGAAAAACAAACCACAATGCGACAGCGCCAAGCAAGTGCCAGATTGCATGGCCCTGCAACAGGCTGTCGGGCGCACAAAGCTGGCCGCGCTGATCCAGATTCCAGATCGTGAAGGCGACAATATTGGCGACAAGACCCGCAACATAATAGCCGGTCCGGACCTGAAGGCGCAGCGGTCTGGCAAAGACAAGTTCGAGGACAATCGCGGCGAGCAGGATGACCGCAAAGAGCCAGCGGCGGACCTCGGGGAGCGCATAGAGGATCGCAACAAGCACCGCACAAAGCAGTCCGTAATAGATCATTGCACGCCGGTCCGGGATGCTCCGCCATTTCGCCAGTGCACTGACCAGAAAAAATCCGCTGACCAGATACATGCCAAGCACATCGAAAAACTGCCCCCATAATGTGAGCGTGGCGTGGAGCAGGACGGATCCAGTTCCGACGATGATCGCGGCCACCCCAAGCATGTTGGCGGAAAGAGGCGGCAAGGCCGAATTCCAGTCACGCGACCGGGCCATCAGGATCATCAGAAAACCGATGAAGACGAAGCCTAGTGACGACAGGCTGTTCGCGGGCTGTAACAACAACGCGCCGGTTCTCGGCATTTCGCAAAAGCATCTCGTTTCGGTGCAGGTTGCCGAAGCGAACCGCGACCAGTCTGGGCCAAACAAACTCAGCAAGCCGATGGCTATTGTTGCAGCCAGTGCTGTTAGCGCCAAAGCAGCAAACAGCTTTCCCGGAATGTTGGTCATCGAGTCAGCCACTCTCTTGGCAATGCCAACCCTTCGCGCTCATTGTCCCAGATAATCCCCATGATCCACCAGCGGCCACTCGGTTTTCCGTCCTCGCCGATATCATCATTCCAGAGATGGATCATGTTTACGCCGCGAAACTGGATTTCAGGATGGTCCGGGGTCTCGCGCGCCTCATAGGCGGAATAGACATGGGCGACCTGACCGAAAATATCGATCTTGCGGCCGATTTCGATCTCGTAAAAGGATTTGCCTTCCAGCAACGGGATTGTCGCCTCGACAAACTCATCATAGCTGAACGGATAGGCGACCGGCTTGCCATCTTCGATCCGCGTCCGGACAAGCACGCAGCGCGGATGATAGATTCCGCGGTCGCGCTCCCAGTCCTGCCCACCCGGCGGCCCCGATATACAATCGTAGAGCGTGTCCAGGACTTCATCTATGGTCGTATATTGGGTCATCGCGATCACAATCTCTCGGTTTGTTCGGCCAACCATCATGAAACGGGATTGATTGCGCCGCAAGTCGGTTTCGCATATAGGAAGGCTCGGTTGCCCCGATCCGTTCAATCCGTCATGATTCGAACAATCGGGGCATGATTTTTTGTCGCTCTCTTTGCGAAGTGGAACCAAGCAATGTCCCGTCGCCGCCAAATCTACGAAGGCAAGGCCAAGATTCTATACGAAGGCCCCGAACCCGGTACCATCATCCAGTATTTCAAGGATGATGCCACCGCTTTCAACGCCGAGAAAAAGGGCACGATCAACGGCAAGGGCGTGATCAACAATCGCATCAGCGAGCATATTTTTACGCTGCTCGGCCATATCGGTATCCCGAGCCATTTCATCCGTCGCCTCAACATGCGCGAACAGCTCGTCAAACAGGTCGAGATTGTCCCGATTGAAGTGATCGTCCGCAATGTCGCAGCCGGCTCTCTTTCCAAACGCCTCGGCATTGAAGAGGGCACACCGCTGCCGCACACATTGCTGGAATATTGCTACAAGGATGATGCGCTCGGCGATCCGCTGGTTGCAGAAGAGCATATCGCCTGCTTCGGTTGGGCCAGTCAGGAGGAAATGCAGGATATTTCCGCCATGGCCATCCGGATAAACGACTTCATGGCCGGAATGTTTGCCGGAATCGGCATCCGGCTGGTCGATTTCAAACTCGAATTCGGGAGAGTTTTCGAAGGAGATTTCTCGCGGATCATTCTGGCCGACGAAATCAGTCCGGATGGTTGCCGTCTGTGGGACATTGAAACCAATGAAAAGCTGGACAAAGACCGTTTCCGGCGGGATTTGGGCGGGGAGGCCGAAGCTTATCAGGAAGTTGCAAGACGCCTGGGACTATTCCCCGAAGGCGGAGTCAGCGAAGTGGCGGATCTGGACAGCGAACGGAAGAAGCGCGGAAAATAACCAGCGCTTCCAGGCCCGTCGCCAATGAATATCCGGTCGGAGGATGCTCGGTCACGGTGACCGGCATCCGCCGTTTCAAAATTGACGGGCTGTCGTGATCTCATTCCACCATATGTCTGTTCCATTTTTCTTTCTTGCTCTTGCCCCGGCTAATCTTGGCGCTATAGCAAGGCAATATTGGCCGGCGGAACAGAGCGAGAGCGAAGCATGAAAGTCAGAATTTTTGTAACGTTGAAAGACGGTGTGTTGGACCCTCAGGGGAAAGCCATACATCACGCTTTGGAAAGCCTGGATTTTTCCGGGGTCAATGACGTTCGCGCCGGCAAGCTGATCGAACTGGATGTTGACCCGTCCGTCAGTCGGGAAGAAATCGACAGAATGTGCGACAAGCTGCTCGCAAATACTGTCATCGAAAATTATGAAATCGAGCTACCGGAAACTGCCTCGGGGACTATGTCCTGATGCAATCCGCAGTGATCGTCTTTCCTGGCTCGAACTGCGACCGCGATATGGCTGTCGCACTGGAAACAGTTTCGGGCAAAAAACCGCATATGGTCTGGCACGGAGACAGTGAACTTCCTTCAGGCCTGGATGTCATCGCCATTCCGGGTGGATTTTCCTACGGGGATTATCTGCGGTCAGGCGCGATGGCCTCGCGATCCAATATTATTAAGGCGGTTGTCGAAGCGGCCCAGCGCGGCGTCAGGATATTGGGTGTGTGCAACGGGTTCCAAATCCTCACCGAAACGGGCCTGTTGCCCGGTGCGCTGATGCGCAACAGCGACATTCATTTTGTCTGCAAAGACGCGGATCTAGATGTCACGAATAACGACACCATATTTACGTCTGGCTATGCCAAAAATGCTGCTGTCTCGATACCGGTAGCCCACCATGACGGTAATTTCTTTGCGGACCAGGACACGCTTGACCGGCTCGAGAATGAGGACCGGGTCGCGTTTCGCTATCGCAACGATATCAACGGTTCATCGCGCAATATTGCCGGCATTATCAACGAAGCGGGCAATGTCCTTGGCATGATGCCGCACCCGGAACGTGCGATTGACAAACAGCATGGCGGGACGGACGGGCTGCCATTGTTCGAAAGCCTGCTGCGCTAATAGCGCATTGCCCGGACTAGCCCGACCAGCCGGTAGAACCGCCGAGATACAGGATGGCGGTTCAAGCTGATCCACCTTCATATCGATCGACATGGATCACCCATATTTTTGATCGATCATAACTGACTTGGTCAGCCAAGACGGCACGTCCGCGCGCCGATTGCTGCAGCATTAAAAATACGAAAGACTTTCAACTGCATCGGTTGAAGCACCGTTGCACATGTCGGTTGCGGATCAATCATATCACTGGTCTGCAAACGAAAAAGGGCCGGTCCGAAGACCAGCCCTTTCCACAATTCGTATATATGTCGGTATTAGTTACCGGAACCAGGTCCGTACATAACTTCAACACGACGGTTCTGAGGCTCGCGAACGCCGTCTGCGGTTTCAACGCGAGGACGCGATTCACCGAAGGCTTCACTCGAGATAGAGCCGCCGCCAATTCCGCGCGATTCAAGATACGCACGAACAGCACCGTTGCGACGCTGGGACAGACCGACGTTGTAGCTGGCAGAACCAGATTTGTCAGCGTGACCAGCCAGCATGACCTGAGCCGAACCACAATCACCATATGCGGTAACCGCATTGTCAAGAACCGAAGCCGCTTCTGGTGTGATGTCCGACTGATCCCAGTCAAAGAACACAATATAAGGGCCAGGCGCACATACCGACGCTGGTGGCGGCGGTGGTGGCGGTGGTGGAGGTGGCGGTGGTGGTGGAGGCGGTGGTGGCGGTGGTGCCGCTGGTTCGCCGCCGAAGTTGTAAATCAAGCTACCCAAGATAGAGTGGGTACGCAGACGGGTATCGGCTGTACGGCCGATTTGATCTACGAGGTTTACGCCTTCATGGTTGAAGAACCGATATTTCAGTCCAACATCCCAGCTATCGTTCAACGGAGCACGAACGCCTGCAAGCACTTGCCATGCAAAGCCTGTGTCCGAATCATCAATATAAGGTCCGGCAAAGACATTCGTGACTTCGGTCCGTGCAACGCCAACGCCGCCGCCAAGAAAGCCCTGAAGACCATCGTCATCGCCAAAGTCGAACATACCGTTCAGCATGAAGCTGAGAGCATTTACTTCGCCATTAATCGCTGTCGAACCAGAAAAGGTTGTTCCAGCGCCACTTGCTGACTGTGGGATACCAGGCGTACTGGCTAGCACACTATCGGCAGCCGCAGCTTTATATCCGACTTCAGCTTCCAACCGGAAACCACCGAAATCATATCCGACGATACCGTCGAAATCATAACCGGTGTCATGATTAGTTTCGAGCGCACCGTCTACGCCGGCAAGATCGATCGTCAGATCTTCGGCCAACATTGCACCGCCCTCGACACCAACATACCATTGGCCATCACGGGCCATGGCAGGTGTTGCCAGCGCTGTGGAGGCAAGCGCCATTCCTAAGGCAAGCTTCCGCATTTATATTCCCCTTCTCAATTAGGTTCTAAATTCACGCCGCTTTCTAGCGTCTTGCATCGACCAGTGCAAGCGGCCAAATCGCAGAACTGTTGCGAAAATGTCGCCATTTTCGGTGTTTAGCGCAAAAAATGGTCTCCAAATTTGGACGATTTAGGCAAACCGGTGTCTCAAGTGGCTTCAGAAATCGATTTTATGCACCGGACAGGACAATTCCCTGCGCTTCTAGCGCCGCCAATATCGAATCGATCACGCTACGCGCCTCAACATCCACAACGACGCCAGCCACCGGACTTTCGATTGGAGATGCCAATTGCCACGACCCGCGATACACCGCGATACTATCTGTCGATTCGATATAGACGCGCATCAACGAAAGCGGCGTGATATACAGCCAGCCATTGCCGGTCCAACCGGCTATTTCATCATCATGTCCCAGCCATTCGTCTGTGGCACCCGATCCGACAATCCAGCATTGTCCGGGCACCGGTATAATCGCTGCCGGATCGGTTTCGATCGCCTGCACCGCCGGATGTATCAAATGGTCGATGCGCGTGAGGGCTTCGTTATGGAACAGCTCCTTGTGTGCCTGACCTGCAGCGAGCAGCGGAAGCTTAAGACGGGCGGTTTCCAATATAGCCATAACGGGTTCTTTCCAGTGAGTTTACGAGAGTAGAATGGGGTGAATTCAAAGCGGTATTTCAAATACCAGCGCCGCGGACCGGCCGTGCGCCCCCACTTGGAAGATTTGGGCGCTTATATCACTGATATTATTTATGAAAAATGGCTCAATCTGAGCTGCAGGTACAGTGGTCAGCGGCGTTGCGGATTCTTGTAAAACGGGGACAACCGAACCGTCAGATGCCGATAGCTCAACCCTGTATTTCTCGACCTCTTCCGCCAGCGGCACTTCGACATGGTCGGACCAGATTGCTCCCGCCCGGGACCGACGGGTCCAGCCGATCGCCAGATCACCATTATCGAGAAAATTCCAAGTCGGATGAACCGGCGACCAGGGCAGCAAGGCGCGGCCTGGTGATGCTATTGATGCGGAAACCGGAGCGAGATCGTCCCGGCCGAGTGCAAAGACAGTGGTCGGTGAAAAAGCGGGATAAATGGCCGAAGCGATCTCCAGCATCGACGCCGCATCGAGCAATATGAAATCTTCATTCGCGCTATGCCACGCGATTTCGGCCTCCGTACCGCCCAACCCGCGGATCAGCCTGGTCAGACGATATTGCCCGTTCCCCAAGGGAACCGCCTCGGCAAACTGGATGACTTCCCCACCGATAACGGCGACATTGCTACCGGCCAGCAACTGCGATTCATCGGCATAGGCCAGCGCCATGGCCGGATTACGCATTTCGACATCGATAGAATTGAGCTGATCAATCAAGGCGGGGTTCGCGGGATCAAGCGTTCCCAAGGTCGTTCCCATGATTGTGGGCGCAGCTATCTGGCCGATGTAAGCGCCGGTTGCGCCATCAGGGCCGGAAGCAAAAAGCTGGGCGTTTCGCCACCCCACATCACCGGCAGCTGCCGCATAAAGCCTGGCTGAATCCGAAACAGCAGTGGGTGCATCAATAGCGAACGGCAGGTCGACCAGCACAAGGCGGGTCGATCCGGCGATAAGGTCCGAATCCGGTACGTTTCTGCCCTGTTCCGATTCGATTGGAGACAGATTTTTATTGCTATAGGCCCGGGTCAACGAAAGCTGCACGAACCCGCGCCCGATCTCGCATTGCCGGATGCGCCAAAGCCCCTCAAATGCGCCGAATCTGACCAGCAAACCGGGCCGATAGGGCTCTCGGCCCAAAGCCAAGGAAACATGCAACGACGAGCGTTCGTCAAATGCGGACCATAGCCCGTCTAATGCGAGCGCTCTGGCGTCGGTGACAGCCATGGTCGCCGGAAAATCCCGCGCCAGCGATATCCGGCCTGCCCCCGGGCGGGACGCGGACTGGATCCCCGACTGATAGTCGCGCGCCGGATCGTAATAGCGGACCGACAATTGTCTCGGAGTCGCAGAAATCGAAGCAGAACGCTGTTCGGGTAGTGCGATTTCCTGCCTGCCAGCCACGCGCACGAAATCGCCGTCGATCTTCAAGCCGGTCGCAGGATCTGCACCCAGGCGCACCTCCGCTTCGATCCGGTCAATGGCAACCGGATCGGACGAAAAGGATAGCGGAATCGAATCGGTCAGCGAGCGCAAGGCAGCGTGCCTGTCTTCTCCCCCGGCCGCATAGCCGATAAGCGCTTCACCCGCCGGCAGAACAATCCGGTCGCCCGAGAGGTCCGTGACAATTTCTGCAATGGACACCGAACCGTCGTCAGCAATCACTTCGAACGTCAGAGACGGGATCCGGTTGCCATATTCGGTCAGGTCCATGTCTTCGAAAACGGCCAGCGCCAGACCGCGATAGGCCGGTGTCCCGTCATTGGCTTCCGCACTGGCCATCAGCCCGTCGACGGGCTGGTCCTCGCTACCCGCGTGAAAGGTAAATTGCGTGGCCGTCTTGAAATCGCCGGCGACACCCCGGAAGATTTTTCCGTCCGCCCATATCCGGCCGATGCTCTGGACTTGGCGACTGGACAAGGCGACGGCGAAACAGGCAGAATAGCTGTAGATTGTCGTGCTCGGCCGGCCTTTTCCTCCACCTTCCCGGCTGCGGGTCTCTTTAAGATCGGTTGCCCAGACCACCGTCCCCGCAACCCGCATCCTGCCATATATGCGGGGGACTTGCGCTCCATAGCTCGACGTCTGAACGGCCAGTTCCTGCAAGCGCGGCCCTTCCCGCCCCTTTGGCTTGAACAGGACATTCTGGTCGACTTGCTGGCCGATCATGGCGCCTATGGCACCGCCGATGGGCCCGCCAATTGCGGTACCCGCGGCGGTCAACACCAGGGTCGCCATTCAATCCTCCACCAGCCTGAAAATCGAGACAATCGGCCAAGGGGCCTCGCCGGGACAGAATACGACCTTGCCAAGACCGGCATGGGCGTGAACAAAACCATCATTGGCGCGGATCAGGAAATGCCACTGGACCGGGCTTGGTCGGACCAGAACGATATCGCCTTCACATAACCCGGCTTCGGGCGGGAAGCGTATGAAACCGATATCGGCCATAAACGCGTTGATCGAATCCTCGGAACCGCCCCGGAGCGAATAGCCATTGGGTGCTTCGCAATCGACGTCAGCGGCAAGCAGACATTGTTCGGCCAGTCCGATGCAATCCAGACCATCTTTCGCATCCCGACCGTGCAGCCGGAATTCGGCCCCGCACAGAGACACTGCTTTTTTCGCCATTTTTGGTGATCCTTTTCCGGAGAGTTTCATGCGCCGCGATATCGCGTGAGCAAGTCATTGCCGGGGAGATAGGGTTCGCCGCGAAAGTTGAAGCTGTTGGCAAAGCGGTCGCGGCAGGTCGCGAAATTCTTGTTACAACCCTCGGTGAGCAAAACCCTCGCCCCTGGCGCAACCGGTTGAACGGGCTGGTCGGCCAGTCTGACCGCATCCCCCTGCCCGCTGACGATTGCATAGCTTAGCCCGCAATTCGGACCGTCGAGAAAACGCAGCGAACCGAACGCAAAATCCGCACCCGCGTCACCCACCTCATCAATCCCGATCTCATCCCCGCTGATCGTAATGATCCGGCCCTCCCGCTGGTGCCGGTGCAGACTGAGCTTGCACTGGCGATCACAAAATTCGGCCCGGCAGGTGGGCGATGTCAGCGGCGCGATCGGTTCGTCGAGAAAGGATGTCGCGCCCAGCATCTCGACCGTAAAACTGTCGCCCGATCTCACAATTTCACCAAATTCGCCGCAGATCAGCGGTAAAGGCTCCACATCCGGCTGCTCCCAGTCGACCAGCGAAATATAGAGCAGCGCCCCGTCCCAGCGTCCGGCGTCGAGATCCGTCTCCGCTATCGCAGCGCTCGTCACCACGCCGGAAATCTCGACATTGTCGATGTCGAGACTGTCGGACAGCGCGATAGAGGAGGGCACCATCCCCGGTGTCGCGCGATAGCGAAACCCGTCGATGACAAGGTCCCGGTCATGCGAGGCAAAGCCCAGCGCAACGCCGTCTTCGCGCTCCAGCCGCCAGAGATAGGTGCCGGTGGTTACGTCCCGATCCAGCCAGTCGAGGCTCATGATGTTTCCCGAACCTCGACCAGCAGCACCTCGGGAATATCGCCGGCAAGGAATGTCGCGTAATTCACCTGCAATTGATCGCTGGCGAAACGCACCGGCACGTCGAACAGAAAACCGGCGGTGATATCGCTGCCTTCCGTCGGCGGACTGTCAAATGCGATGACGCCGGTCGGACTCAACGACCAGCCACCGGTCAATTGCCCGCCCACCGCGACTTGCAGCGACTCCGGATCGGGCCGCGTGATAAATCGTTGCTGCAGCTCTCCGTCTGGATCACCGTAATTTTTGACCAGTTGATATTCGGTCCGCTGGCCATCACCCTTGCCAAGAAGCTGGTCTGTCGGCGTTGGCTCTCCAACCATTTCATTGGAACTATAATCATAGGGTTCGCGGAACCGAAACCCCTTGGCCGCACCTCTGCGCGCCCGGAAAAAGGCGATCAATATCCGCAATTCTTCCTCGCTCCTGATCCCCGGCCCGACATCAAATTCCAGCCGCGCATCGGCCCAGTCGCTGTTGCGTGTCTCGTGACCGGAAATGGTCGTCACGATATTGGTGGAGAAACCCGGCGACACGCTGGCCCCCTGGCCAATCGCGAGCGGGAATTGCACGTCGTCGAAGCCGTTCACATCCTCTTCCTTTTCCTGAAAATAGGTAAATCCGTCGCGCACAACCTGCGGCAGCGCCCAGACGAATATCTCCGGCGTGCCTCTCGCCCGCGCATCATCGATCGCATCGACCATATTGCTCCAGATGAAGCGATCCACCGATTGCAGCACGAAACCGGTGAAATAATGCTGCTGTTCGACCGGATAGCCGAGCCGCTCGCTTGCCAGTTCAATACCGCTCCCGGTAGCCGACCGGTTACCGGCGATCACCCAGTCATAATCTTCCAGCTGCAATATATCGAAGGCAGGCGAGGCCCAGTCGACCGGCATATTTGCCCGCTTCGCTTCGGGAGCATCTATATCCAGAATCGTCGGCAGATAGGCGAGCAAGAGCGTTTCGACTGGAGCCGCTCCCACTTCGTCTTTCACCGCGTCGAGCAGAGCGCCAGTTGACTCAGCCAGAATTTCTCCGGCCTGATCCAGCATGGCATTTTGCGCCGCCGTCTTCGGTCCGTCGATGCTGGCAATGCTGACCGAATTTTCGCCAAAGACTGCACTGGCCGCAGTGTCATAGAGACAGATACGCTTGTCTGGCATAATCCACCACCATGGCTCGCCGACCTGGAAACGGATCGCCACGCCCGCATCGCGGGCAATGGCAGTGAAGGCCCGCGCGACGGCCTGCAGATAGTTCATCGCGTCGGCGTTGGCAGGCGAAAGCAGCGTTGACGGCGGCTCCCAGCCGGTCAGAGCCGGATCGCCATTCTCCGCCCGCTGCTTCCAGTCACTCCAGCAATGCGCGTCGAACAGTTCGTAGGACAGCGACAGGATCACGGAAAATCCCATCGCTTCCGCACGGGATATCAGGTCGCGGTGCCACACAGCCGCCGGCTGGTTGATCGCGGCAAATTCTTCGCCCGCTTGCGGAGCGGAAAGACTGGCATATAGTCCCTCTCCGACCGTCTCCAGCCGGAAATAATGGCTCATCCCGAGATAATGATTGATCGACCCGCGATAGCCCAACGCCCGCGTCATTCGCAGCAACCGCTCGGGCGTCTGGTTGAAACTATCGTCATAAGCGGTTGCCATCGACAGACCGTTTTCCGGCACCATGATGTCACCAATTTCCAGCACCGCGCCCTGGCCATCGGTCCGGATAGCACTCATTTCGACCCATCCGGTCTTCGGCATGTCATAACGCGTACCAAGCTCGTCATATTCCGGCGGAATGATCGAGATGAACAGCCGGTCGATATCTTCGGGAAACACCGGATCGGCTTCTCCCGGCAACAGGAACCCGCCTTCGATCTTGGAAAATTCTATCGAAATACGCGCATCGGTCGGCGTACCGCTGGCATAGTTCCACAGCCGCACATACCAGGATTTCGGATCACCGGTCGCATCCCGCCCCTCGATGGTCAGCGTCGGACCATTGATCGCATCGAGCGGCATGATACCGTCAGACCGCCAGTGAAATTGCCAGCTGAGCCGCGAATAATCGCGCTCGGTTTCATAGGCGAGCAGCGGATGGTCAAGCGTGTCTTCGCTTTCCCAGATCAGCCCGGCCAGATCGTCGCTATTGTAGAAAACCGCATCCACCCGGAGCGCATCTGCTGCAGTCGTCACCACCGACGCCATCATCGGGCGCGGGAAATTGATCGTCCAGAAGCGAGGATCGAAACGCTGGATGAAGCTGCTCCGCTGTCCCGTTCTTTTTTCTGCTAGCCAAAAGCCCATATCAGCCCGCCTTCGCGCTCAGCGCATTGCGCACCGCCCGCGCCACCTGCCGGCTCGACCGACGCATCTGCTCGGGGGCGCTGCCCTGGCCGTTGTCCGAGATATTGATGGTAAGCCGGATATCGGGGGTAGTGCCAACCGAAGCCGGCTGCTCGATCCGCCCTGCTGCCGTCGGCACGAAAAGCTCCGGCCCGCGCTCTCCGACCATATAGGCGCGGCCACCCGTCACCGGACCACCAGTCGCCCGCCCCGGCACTCCGAGAAAGGCGCTGAGCAGAGATGTCCCCAAGTTGAGCAGACCGCCGCCGGACCCGCTCGAGCCACCGCCAAACAGCCCCGTCAAACCACCGCTGATCGCGGCGCTGGCAATGTCGTTCATCACCGACAGCGCGACCCGCCGCAAATCTTCAAAGCCCAGCGATCCGCGCCGGATAGCTCGGCTGAGCGTGGATTCCAGAGCCGATCCGGCCCGTTCGAGACCAGACGTAAAGGGGCCGTCCAGCTGCCCTTTCATATCGGCCACGTCCTTGGCAAAACCGGCGGTATCGGCACGAACGCTTACCACCAGCCGTTCGATTTCTTCATCCATCGGGGAAATCTTCTTTCAGTTTTTCAAATTGTTCAGTGCCGAGCGGGACGCTGTCGGCGAGGGCCGCAAATATGGTTGCCAGTTCAGCAGGTGTTGCCTTCCAGAACTGGTCGGGTGTCCAGCCGAGGACTGCGGAGACGGCGCCGGATAATTTATGTGTCGATGATGAAAAATCATTGTGCCCCGGCGAAGGCCGGGGTCCATCTCGAGACAGGTCGTCTGCCGAGCCAGCCGGAGATGTATCCCCGCCTTCGCGGGGGCACGCGTCACGCACCGCCGCCCGACAATATCTGTTTCAGCAGGATCTTCAGCGCTGGCGTTACCCCGGCGAGGCCCAGTTTCATCATTCCCTCGCCCAGCTGATCACGGGTCAGATGCTCCGGCCGGTCGCACGTAACATGCCAGAACAGCGTAACAATTTCCGACAGCAAAAGCCGCCCGCCGGCCGCCCGTTCGACCAGATCGAACAGCGACCCCAGTTCCTCCTCGGCGGCTACCAGAGCGGCGAAACTGGGCCGCAGAATCAGGCGCGTGCCGTCAATGACAATCTCTGCCTCGCCGCGCAGGGCATTTGCAGGCCGGTCAGACACTGGCGACCGCCCCGGAGCTTTCGAGGCTCAATGTGTAACTGCGCTCGCCATTATAATCGCCGCTATAGTCCAGCCGGGCGACGAGAAAATCGCCCTGCATCCGCTCGCCGCCCTCGAAGCTGAGTTCATAGGCGTCGATGATGCCACCCAGCGCATGGTTCTTGATCCTGATCTCCGCGTCCGAGCCGGTAAATACGCCGGCACCGGATACCGATACCGACCGCACCCCCGCGCCCGACAGCAACTGCCGCCAGCCGCTGCTATCCTTGCTGGTGATCGCCACCGGTTCGCCGTTTATCGACATTTGCGTGGTCCGCAGACCTGCGATCGTTGTGTAAGCGACCGGATCCTCCCCATCGCCAATTTTCAGGAGAAAGGCGCTGCCTTTTTCTGCTGCCATGTTCCGGTTCCTTTATGTTGTTTTTCTTTTGTCTCGCGGCAGTTCGCTACGCGAACGCCTCCGACAGGGCGGGCTTTCGCCCGGCGCGCGGTCGCGCTTGCCTCCGCTGCGCGTCGGTTCGGCGCTCCTGCTCGTGAGCTATAATTATTCCCTCAATACCCTCGCTCGATACTCGACCAACCCGCTCCAGGGACTGATTGCGCTGCGCAAAATTCGGGTCCGGCGGAAGGTGAAAGTAACGATCTGCCAGCCATCCGGATCATCCAGTCCCGGCTCCAGAGCCTCTTCAACCAGCGCCATCACCCGGTGCAGACGCGCCGCCGTCTCGCCGTCGTCGTGAACGATCAGCGCAAGACTCAACTCGCGTCCAACACCGCCTTTGTGGCTCCAGTCAAGCGAGACCCCGGTAGCCAGCGCGATATAAGGAAAATCGGCTCGTGGCGGCGGTCCGTCAAATATGCCGCTGACCAGATCCATCAACGCCGCATGCCCGACCAGCCGTGCTACCAGCTGCTGCTGTACCGCTTCCAGCGCGCTGCTCATCGCACGGCCCGCATCAGAAAGGCGACATCGCGCAGGCTGCTATTCTCGATCAGCCGTTGTTTCAGGCGCCGGGCTTCCACCTGGATTCCTCCGGCAGTCTCAGTTACCCGCACGTCACCAGACAATTCATCCACCAGCGCCGATTTGATTTCGGTTCTTGCGCGAGCCAGCCGCCGTTCGGCAATCGCCTCCCCGCGCTTCTGCAATTTTTCCATCATCTCGTCTCTTCCGCCTGCAGGATGGTTTTCGGGATCAGCCGATGCTCCAGGATGACGCTCGCTATGGTCATTGTTCGACCGCTCCAGAGCAGCCGGTCACCCGGTTTGATCGCCCGGGTTTCGCGCAATATGAACCGCCAGCGCGGCATCGACGAACGGCTCTCCGCTTCGCTGGCACTGCCCCCGTCCAGGGCCTCTGCCGCAGCCCAATATTCTCCGATGGTGCTATATTGTGGGTCAGCCGAGGCCAGCGCATCTCGACCGGCGGCCTGACGTTCGACGACAATGCGCTCGCGCAAGATTCCGGAAAATTCCTGTCCCATCACGCCATCCTCATACGCCGATAAGGTCGCCACAGCGCGGTCACCGCACTCGGCGGGCCACCGGCATCGACACCGTCGCGATTGGCGTAGAAATATCCCGCCATCCGCACGATCCCCTGGCGCAGACCCGCAGGTAGTTCCTCCCAATCCGTCGCCAGACCGCTCATATAGGCCACCCGGATCCGCGACCCCCCGTCGCTGCGACGCAGCCTTATCCATCCGATTCCTTCGCTATCGATATCGACGGCATAGTCCTCGACCGCCAGCACCGATGCGGTTCCGTCTGCGGCGACAAGCTCGACCGAAATAATGGACTGCACCGGCAACCGCTTCAGCTTTTGCCATGCCTGCCGCGCCGGCAAGATATCGGTCACCGACCGGACGAGCAGCATCTGGCCGGTAAAATCCTCGCACAAGGACGCCGCGCTGCGCAAAAATGCGTCAATCGCGGCATCATCGGCCTGATGATCGATCCGAACAAAATCCCTGACCTCTGCGATCAGCGCTGCCGGTAGTTCCGGCCAGTCTGCAATGGGGAAGCTCACGGTCGCGGCATCCTTTCACTTGGGTTTGAAATATGCGCCCGTGCCGGATCGAGAGGGGGAGCAGCCGGCACGGGCGCGCTGCACCGAAGCGCAGCAAGGGCTTCAATCAGAAGGTTTCAGGACGCGCTGAACTGCATCAGCTTGATCGCTTCCGAATTCATGATCTGCCCGCCAACCCGCCTGGTCGCGTAGAAATGGACAAACGGCTTGTTGGTGAACGGATCACGCAAGATGCTGGTCGCGCTGCGTTCGGCGATCAGATAGCCGGCCCGGAAATTGCCGAAGGCGATCGACAGGCTGTCGGCAGCGATATCGGGCATGTCCTCGGCCTCGACCACCGGATAGCCGAGCAGGGTTGCGGGCTGTCCACTGGCGAGCGAAGGCTGCCACAAAAAGGCGCCATCCGCCGTCTTGAACTTGCGGATATGCGCCAGCGTCGAACTGTTCATCACAAAACTCGCGCCCTGCCGGTAGGCGGGACGGAGCGTGTGGACCAGATCGACCAGCACATCCTCACTGTCGAAACTGCCTGACGCGCCGGACGGCACATATTGCAGCGACCCGAAGTCGCGGATGTCGTCACTCTCGTCGGTCACCGCCGCGTTCAGAAAACCGCGCGGCTGATTGACACCCGAGCCGCCGACGAAGGCCGCTCCTTCCGCCTGGGCAAATTCGCGGGCGATCTCGTCCGCCAGCCAGGATTCCACATCAAAAGCCGCATCATCGAGCATCGCTTGCGAGGCCGCCGGATTGGCGTAAAGCTCACCGCTCGGCGGCGCGATCTCGTTGAAATCCGGCGTATCGGTTTCCGGCCGCCCTGCGGTCTCGCTGACCCAGCCGGATGGCGTGCCGCCGGTTGTGACCAGCTTGCGATAGCCCGCACTGCCAGTCCGCACGACCGTCGCAATCGACCGGATCGGCGAAATATCTTTCAGCGTAGCCCCGATCAGCGCGTCAATTTCCTGCGGCACGGCAAAACCGCCCTCGGGACCGGAAGCACCGGAGAAGCTCTTCAGCTCGACGCCAGCCTGCTCCCCGCGCCGAAGATATTTGGTGACAAAATCCTGCGCGGCCGGAGAAGTCGGCATGCCTTTCGCACCATCGAGTGCCGGCCTGGCCGCAACCTTGCCGATTGCATCGACCTGTCCCTTCAGGCCATCAACATCGCCGCGCAAGGTCGCAATCGCCTTGCCGTGATTTTCCGTTTCCTCGGCGATCAGCACCGCATCGAAAGATGCTTCGAGCGGTTCGGCCTTGGTTTCCAATGGGGTTTCGGGAGAGAGTTCCATAATATTCCTTTCCTTGGTTTTTCCTTCATTCGAACGTGAAAATCGCACGAAGTCACAAAGCCACGAAACAGGTCGTTCCTCTTCGTGACTTCGCGTGTTCGCGCGAAAAAATCAGGGCTATTCAACCAGATGGACGCGCGCCAATGCCTGCATCGGAGACGTCACCAGCGAAATCTCCGCGACATCCAGATCAAGCAATTCGCGCGGCTGTTCGCCCGCCGCTCGCTTGACGCGATAGCCAAAGCTCAGCCCCTTCACCGCCGCACTGGACAGGAGCGCCGCGGCATCCCGCCCGGCCCGGGTTTCCGTCGAGACGGTCCCGATCACCCGCAGACCGCGCCGGTCCTCGCGCGCAAAATCGACGCTGCCGATCCGCCGCATCGGGTCATGTTGCCACAGCAGCGGCAGGGATTTTCCTTCCGCCAAAATGCCGAACGCCCCGGGCCGGATGATATCCCCGCCCTTGTCGACACGATCAAAGATCGCGGCATAACCAGCGAAGCGCACGGTACCGGGATTGTTTGAAGGAGAATCCGTTCGCCCTGAGCCTGTCGAAGGGCCCCTCCCGGCAAGCGAAGCTTCGACAGGCTCAGCACGAACGGGCGTCTGCATCCCCATCACGATACCAGGTGCCCCAGACCCAGCCGCATCGCGATCCCGACCAGCAGCAGCGCCAGCGTCCCCCGCACGATCCAGCGGATCGCCGCTTTCCACGCGCTCGCCTTCGCGTCACGCCAGGCGCGAAGCAGCTCGCGCAGTTCGTCAATATCATCCTCGGCACCGGGATCGGCCAGCCCCAGCCTGTCGAGCACCCGCACAGCGCCGCTGTCCGTCGCTTCCTCGACAATCGCGCGCAGCGTCACAAGATCCGCGCCATCGCCTTCCGCTTGCGCCATCAGGCGGGCGAGCATTTCGTTGTTTTGCATTTGATTGACGTTCCTTTTTTGAGCCCCTCCCCTTCAGGGAAGGGGTTGGGGTGGGGCCTATCGGTCAGCGCAAAATTCGCATTCGCGAGCGATGCTGAAGCATCGCCACCACCCCAACCCCTCCTCTAAAGAGGAGGGGCTTTACCTTCTTCAAACCCCCAGCATCGCCCGTTTCTCTTCCGGCGTTAGAAAATCCGCCTCGCAAACCTGCTTCCACAACCGCTCCCGATCCTCCGACAAGGCCGGAATCTGGTCGCGATCCACCGCCAGCTTCGCGTCCGGCCACCAGCTGCCCAGTGCAGCGGAAAGCCCGTCCAATATCTTCCCCGCCAGCGGCAAGATCGTCAGCCGCCACAAAGCCCGGTTGGCCTCGCGGTAATTGGCGTAGCTATTGTCTCCCGGCAGACCGAGCAGCATTGGCGGCACGCCAAAGGCCAGCGCGATCTCCCGGGCGGCCGCTTCTTTCAGCGCGACAAAGTCCATGTCCGCCGGAGTCATGCTGATCGACTGCCATTTCAGACCGCCCTCAAGCAGCATCGGCCGCCCGGCATTGCCGGACCCGGCAAAACTCGCCTCCATCTCGGCCTTCAGCCGGTCAAACTGCTCCCCGGTCAGCGCCGATCCATCGGCCCCCGGATCATAGACCAGCGCCCCCGAAGGCCGCGCTGCATTGTCTAATATCGCCTTGTTCCACTTCGCCGCCGCATTATGCACCGCCACCGCTTTCGCCGCAGCGCCCAGACAGCCGAGCCCATAATGGTCATCGGTCGGGTGGAAGCCCTTCAAGTGCACAATCGCCGGCCGGCCCATCGCATCCTGCGCCGCAAAGCGGGTGCGATGTTCGCCTGCGCGGTAATTATAGGCGACCGGCCAGCCCTTGGCATCAGGCTCGACGGTAATACGGTCCGGACGAAGCGCGTAAAGCTCGGCCGGCCGATCATCCTCGGCACAGATCACCTGCACGTAGCTATTGCCATGCAGCAACAGATGCGCGGCGATAGTCTCCAGCAACGACTGGCTGGTCCCTGGACCATCGACCAGAACCATGACCTTTTCGTCCACCGGCAGCAGCGGCGCGCCGCCAACCCCCTCGGCGACAATCCGCACCGCCCGCTGGGCAATGGCGTTCTCGACATAGGCCTCGCGCACCCGGCCCTCATATGAAAAAGGCGCGTCCCCCGAAAGAGCCGCGCCACCATAAGTGCCGATATAGCTGCGCCCCAAAGGCGGCCGCGATGGTCCACCCCCGCCCTTGAACGCGAGCGCGATATTTTCCCAAAATGTCATGTTTGTTCCTTTGTTCCTCGGCAAAGATCGAGGCCCCGCTAACGGACCCGCGGCACCCGCGCTTTCCCCAACATCAACTCCGTCAGCGCCCAGACCAGCGCATCCGCGCGATCCGGCGACCGGCCCGGCCCTTCGTAGCCGCCGCCGGTCAGCAACCCGCACATCTCGTCTTCCAGTTGCGGGAACGCGCCGACATGATGCACCCGTCCATTTTCATAAAGCGCCGCCACCGGTTCCGCCCGTGCAACCTTGCCGCGCGCGGCGTGGACCAGTTTGACCGGCAACGAAATCTTCGCCGCGTGCAGCACCGATTTGACCATCGCTCCGCCCTGATTGGCTTCCGCAATCACACGGTCGGCATCGAAGCGATCCGCTGCATCGGCCACCTTGCGGGCCCATGTTTCGGGACTGGCCCTTCCCACGCTGCAGTCGGCCATAACATAAGCTTTGCCATCCGCGCCCAGTCCGGCAACGATGATCCCGCAGGCGTCGCCCCTTGCCGAGGCTGGCGGATCGACGCCAATGACTATTCTGGCAAAACCAATCTCCCGTTCGTCTCGAGCGACGTTGCGAGAAACCCGACACTCCTCGATCATCCCCCTTGTCCATAGCGCGCCCTCGACATCCGTGATCAACTCGCCATCCAGTTCCTGACGCCCAAGCCTTGTTCCACCATAATCCGCTGTCATCGCGGTGAGAAAAGCCACCGGCAGATGCAGGTCATTATCCTGCGTCCGGCCTCTTGTAATAGCCGCCTCGCCGCCAGCCAGAGCCCGCACCAGCGGCACTGGACGCGGCGTGGTTGTGGCAACCATCTGCGGACGATAACCGAGGCGCAGACCCATTTTCAGATTGTCCCAGGCCGCTTCCGCCTGTCCGGCATTGTTCATCCATTTGGCAATCTCGTCGCACCAGCCGTGACTATGTTGAGGGCCACGCAATCCCTCCGGTTCAGCGGCGGAATAGAGATGCGCCTGCGCGCCATTTTCCCAGGTCAGCCGCTTCAGCGACGGTTCCCAGACCGGCCGTTGCGTTGGCGGCGCGATCGACAGCAGGCCGCTCTCCCCTTCGACCATCACCGTCCGGGTTTCGGCATAGTTCGCACCCACAAGCGCGAAGCGGGCACTGCCGTCGCATTCGGCAATCTGCCGCACCCATTCGGCTCCGGCCCGGGTTTTGCCAAAGCCGCGCCCCGCCATGATCAGCCAGATTGACCAGTCACCTTCGGGCGGTCTCTGTTCCGGCCGGGCCCAGAAATTCCAGTGGTACAGGATGTCCTGCTGCTCCCGCCGGTTCAGCGAGGAGAAAAGAGCCCTGCGTTCCCGCGCGCTCGAATCCGCATAAAACTCCGCATCGGTCAATTCATTCATCATTATCGGAGGCCGGCGGCTTTGCCTGACCTTCGGCCAGTTCGCGACGCCTGAGCAGCTTTGTCCGCATATCGGCCAATTTGCGGTCGAGGTTGATGCGTATCTGTTCCGGACTGATATCATCCTCTATTGCGCGGGTCAGCGCCACCATCTGCTTGTGCGCCAGCAATAATTTGACGCCAATGCCGTCATTATAGTGCTTCACCGTCGCAACCTGCTTGCCTTCATGGAAAACGGGTTTCTCGACGCCGTTACGCGCACGGTCGAGCAAATCCATTTCCAGCAGCTCGTAGCCGGCGGCCAGAGACCGCATCCATTCCCGTAGAAACTCCGGATCCCGCTCGCGCCAGTGATACACGGTCGACACCGCAACACCGGCCGCCTTGGCCGAAGCCGACACGTGCGAACTTATGGCAAGATTTTTCAGGAACTTGAGCTTGCCCCTGTGGTCATAACATCCCCCGACTCTTGATTTCGGCATAATATACTCCGCACCGGATCGGCGCGAACCGTCCGGACATAAAAAAGGGCCTTCCGGTCCGAAGGCCTCGCCGGTCCGGCGGGATCATTCAGAGCTGGTCGGCCCGAATCACAATTTCGCGATGTTCCTGATATGTACCCAAATAGCGTGACGATGTCAAGTATTTTGTACCTATTTGGTAAAATTTGAATCGAGATCGATGGTCGGAACCACATGCTCGCTGATATATTCAGCCGCCATTTCCGCCAGTTCCCGGCCGAGATGCCAGTCAAGTATCTGCATATTCGGAATGATCGGCGGATTGACCAATATATCCTGCTCGCCGAGCATTTCCTTTGAAGCCATCCGGCTTGCGACCACCATCGACCGCGACATGATTTCGACAATCGAGGGGAATTCTGCATCCCGTTTGCGGCGGAAGATCACGTCGCGCAGCAAGCGCCAACGGCCGCGAATGTCACCATATAGGGCCTTGGTCCGCCATATTTCATGCGGATCACCTAAAGACACGACAATATTCGGTCCGGATTTCAGCCCGTGCATGACCTTGACCGGGACATTGTCGAGCACCCCGCCGTCGACCAGGATATTGCCGTCCTTGTCGATAAACGGCGGCAATATGGTCGGCAAGGATCCCGAAGCCCGCACGCATTCCCACAAAGGTCCGCGCCGGTGAATATGCAGGCCGTTGGTCGACAGGTTGGTCGAGACCCCGAAAAAATTGATCGGCTGGTCGGCAATATCCCGGGTGCCGTAACGGGTTCTGAGCTCGCTGTCGAACACCGTCGGATCGAGCAGCGAGTAGATTGGCAAAGTAAGCCGTTTCATCGCCTTGGCGTGGATGAACATCGCCTCCATCTGGTCGAGCGTCTCGTCGACCGTCATGCCGCGGGCAATCGCGCCGCCCATCGCCGCGCCGGCGCTGGCACCGCCGATGAAATCGATCGGAATATCCGCCTGCCGCAACGCCTTGATCACGCCAAGATGGGCACAGCCCAGAGCCCCGCCGCCAGCCAGCACCACGCCAACCGCACGACCGGTCAGGAAACGGGCGACCTTGGTAAAATCCGCATCATTGTCGAGCGCGACATGATGATGCAATTTGGGGCCACGCGGATCAATCCACTCGCTGCTCCTGCTGATTGATTTGTCACTGCTTTTCCGAAGCAACAGCAAGGTCCGCTGCGGCTCCGCAATCGAGCGCATCGCCGATATTTCCATCGCGTTCGGTTCGGGATCTGCCTGACCGGGCCGCGCCACCATCACCAGCGCATCGGCGTTGCGGCACACCATCTGCCCCCAGTCCTCCGGGCCGCTGCCGTCGATCAGGACATAGGCGCCCTTGGCTTCCTGCTCTGCCAGCCAGGACTGATATTCCCCGCTGTCCGCCGCTTCGCTGGTTCCGCGATCAAGCGGCACGACCGGCGTGCCTGCCGCGACCACCGCCTCAAACGCCTCGGCCATCCGCATCAGAAACCCGTCGGGCAAGGCGCCGTTTCCCGCAGGCAGCAGCGCAATCACCCGCGGATTATTCGATGTGATCGACGATGTTCGCGCGGTCGCGACCGCCAGCCGTTCGGAAACCAGCTTCAGCATCGCCGCGTATAATTCGGGATGGCGCAGAGCGATTTCGTCAAAGGCCTGCCGCGAGACCTTCCGCACCATCGAATCACGGGTCGCGATGACATCGGCTGTGCGTTTTCCACCGGCAAAAAAAGCCAGCTCTCCGACCGCTTCTCCGGTTTCGATATGGGCGACAATCCGCGCCTTGTTGACCACGACCCGAAACCGTCCGGACTCGACAAAATACAGTGCGTCTGCGTCGTCACCCTGGCGAACCAGCGCCTCGCCGCCCGCAATCTGCTTCATCACAGAGGCATCTTGCAACGCGCCCAGGGCTTCCGGGGACACCCCCTGAAAAAGGGCCTTCCGCCCCAGATCCGGTATTTTTGTTGGTTCAGCCAATCTATGTTCCCTGTCGGCGCGACCCGAACTGGTCCATTATCCAGCCAAATCGTCGCACAATCAAGGCTTTAGACATCAATTCAGATGACACATCAGTCCGCGACTGGGTGCCACCTCGTTCGCCAGCATCGCCAGATAGGCGGTTTGCAGGGCATCGCGTCCGTCCAGCCGCTCGACCGTCAGATAGGCACTGGCGCCTGCAACAAATGCGGAAAACTGCTCGTCTACCCGCGCCCGGAACGCCGCCGGTCCGATTTCCTTCATCAGACTCTCTGCAGCCGTGGGGGCAAAGAACAGCTCCGGCTTGGGACCTTGCAGAGCATCGGCACCGCCGCGTTCGGAAATATGGGTCGCCCCGACCAGGGAGCTGAATTTCAGATTATCGCCCCAATGGGAATGAATAGCGCCAAGCAGCTGGCTATTGCCGGCAAAATCAACCGAGACGGTCGGCTTCGCGGCATCGGCAGCCGACAGATTGTCATAGGTCAGAACCTCGTCATAAAGCCCTGACTGCTCGACAAACGCCTTGTTGCCCGCCGATGTCAGACCAATGCGCCGGATTTTGGGACTCAGGTTTTTCGCAACCATCGCCAGACCGAGCGAGGTTTTTGACGACGCGCTGGTCATCAGCAGCGCCTCTGCCCCGAACCAGTCATTCGAGCGCATGAAATGCTCGATCAGGAAGCTGGTGGTGAAGAGCGGCTGGAAGATCGCCCGTTCTGCCTCGAGCGGACTTTCGTCCTGCCCGAGCCGGTGATATTGATTGTAGATGATCGCCAGCCCCTGCCGGTGCGCAGCGCCGTCGACGAAGCCCCCGTCCTGTACGTTGGTCGGCGTGACCAGCAAATGGCTGGCCATCGGCAAATAGCCGTAGATCCGCTCGCCCACTGCGATATCGGCATTTTCCGAGGCCACCACGCTGGCGAATCCCCAGACCGGAACAATGCCCCATTGGTCATCACCGGTCGGGAAGAAATTCCAGTAGCCAAAGCCGTCACCGACCACGGCATATGTGATATTATTCGCTGTCAGGGCGTATTTCTCGACCGCCAGCAGGATTTGCCCGTCGGCCAGAGCCGGCATATCAGCCTCATGCCATTCGCTTTGTGCGAGATCCTCTTTCTTCACCCACAGACTGTGCATCATTTCGTCTCCATCTTCTTTTCCGGTTTTCGCCAGCATAGGCTCTGGAAAGCAGATGGCAAAAGCATTTGCCAAAAACCATTGGCCTGCTAATCCTGCCGCTCGGGAAAGAATATGCGCGATATGCGCCATCGGGGAGAAGTTTAGTGAGTGCAGCACCGGTTTCAGGTTTTGAAGCGGCGATCGTGCCCGTCACCAATATATCGGACTTTATCTGGGCCGGTACATGGGAAGGAGCCGAAATACTTCCGATCCCGCCGATGGTAGTGATATTGCTCGGTGCCGGCATATATTTCATGATCGGCCTTCGCGGCTATCCCCTGCGCCGGCTATTCCCGTCTCTCGCCGGACTGTTCAAAAAATCATCCAGCAGCGGCGCAGGCGAAATTTCTCCTTTCGCGGCGCTTTCCACAGCATTGTCCGGTCAGGTCGGAACCGGCAATCTTGCCGGCGTCGCGACCGCGATCACGCTCGGCGGACCGGGCGCCATTTTCTGGATGTGGGTAACTGCATTGTTCGGCATGGCACTGGCCTTTGCCGAAGGCTCGCTGGCCGTGCGCTTCCGCGAGCAGGCCGCTGACGGCACCTATCGCGGCGGCCCGATGTCCTATATCACCATCGGTCTCGGCCCGAAATGGACATGGCTGGCGATATTATTCTGTCTCGGCACCTTATTCTCCGCGCTGGTTACCGGCAACGGTATTCAGGCCAACAGCCTCGGCGACAGCGCCAATGAACTGTTCGGTGTCGAAGAATGGATTGGCGGCGCGGTCGCAGCCATTGCGGTTTTCGTCGTCATCATCGGCGGGATCAAATCGATTGGCCGGGTGGCCGAAACCATCGTTCCGTGGATGGCCGGAGCCTATCTGCTGATGGCCCTGATCGCGCTGATCATCAACCTGCCCGACCTGCCGGAAACCTTCGGACGGATTTTCGGAGGCGCCTTCAACGCGCAATCGGCCAGCGGCGGCTTTCTGGGCGCAGCGATCATCATCGCCATTCGTGCCGGTGTCGCTCGCGGTCTGTTCTCCAACGAGGCGGGCCAGGGATCGACCCCGATCGCCCACGCGGTCGCACAAACCAACGACCCCGCGGCACAAGGCCGTTTCGCCATGATGGGCACGTTCATCGACACGGTTGTTATCTGTACGATGACCGCGCTGGTGATGCTGACAGTCGCCGGCGACTTCACCTTTACCGATGCCAATGGCGTCAAACAGGTCGTCGAACACGCATGGCAATCGGATCTGAACGGCTTTGCCATGACCTCCGGCGCCTATGCAGCGGCCTTTCCCTTTCCCATCTTCGGCATTCCGGTCGGCACACTGATCGCGTCGGTGGCGCTGATCCTGTTCGTGTTCACCACTTTACTGACCTGGAGCTATTATGGCGAGCGGGCGATCACCTATCTTTATGACCTGACCCCGGGATCGACCCTGAAGGGTGAAAACCGGCTTCACTTCACGTGGCGAATCCTATGGTGCCTGGTGATCTTCGTCGGCTCTTTCGCACCGCTCGAGCTGATCTGGCGCATGGGCGATATTTCCAATGCGGTGATGACCTTGCCCAATATTGTCGCTCTGCTGGCGCTTTCCGGTGTTGTCTTCGCCCTGGCCAAAGGCAACCGCTCTGCCGGTAGCGACCATGGCCGCGAAACGCCAAAGGAATTGCTGGAAGAAGTGACCGGTGCGCCCGGTCACTAGATGTTGGATTTCTTGAAACACCAGCGCCGGACGCGCCCATCTGCCTGCGCGGCGTTGCTCGCTCTGCCCAGAAAACTACCGAGCGAAGCGAGGCAAGGCCGACTGGCCGCCGCGCCTTATTGGCGCGAAAGCCAAGGGCGCGGATGCGCCCGCCCGGCGACTAAGGTCTAAAAATAATGCTGAAACGCCTCTATGAATGGATGCTCGAAAAGGCAGCCCATCGGCAAGCCACGAAATGGCTCGCCGGGATCAGTTTTGCCGAATCCAGCTTCTTCCCGATCCCGCCCGACGTCATGCTGGCACCCATGTGTCTGGCGAAACCGGAGCGCGCTTATTGGTACGCACTGATCTGTACAATCGCATCGGTGCTCGGCTCGCTCCTCGGCTATGCGATCGGCTATTTTGTGTTTGAAGCGGTCGGCATGCCGATCCTCGAATTTTATGGTGCGGCGGAGAAATTCGACGTTTTTGCCCAGAATTTTAATGAACAGGGCTGGATTGTCGTCTTGCTGGCCGGCTTCACACCATTACCGTTTAAGGTCATCACCATCGCCGCCGGCAGCACCGCAATGCCGCTCTACATATTGATCGGCGCGGCGATTGTTGCCCGTTCCGCGCGCTTCTTTCTGGTTGCCGTGCTGCTGCGCTATTTCGGTCCGCCGATGAAGGCGTGGATCGACAAGAATTTCGCCTTGGCGACGACCGCGGTCGGCGTCCTGTTCGTCGGCGGATTTGCCGCCGTCCGCTGGCTATTGTGACAAGGAACAAAAGCTTTTAGCGGAACAGCTTTTTTTTAATGGTACAGAACCAAAGGATTTCCTAAGGCTGAACGATGAGCACAAGACAGGTTTCAAACAGCAACGATCCTGTGATCGAGAATATCGAGCAGTTGATCAGTCCGATGGCCGAAGGCGAGAAGCCGAAGGATCGCTGGCGGATCGGTACCGAGCACGAGAAATTCGTCTATTCCACCACCGATCACCACGCGCCCAGCTATGACGAACCCGGCGGCATCAGGGACCTGCTGCACGCGATGCAGGAATTTGGCTGGAAGCCCGTTGAAGAAGGCGGCAAGGTCATCGCCATGTCGGGCAGTGATGGCGCGATCAGCCTCGAACCAGCCGGCCAGCTTGAACTGTCCGGAGCGCCGCTCGAAAATCTGCACGAGACCTGCAACGAAACCGGCCGCCATCTGCAACAGGTCAAGGCGATTGGCGAGAAGACCGGCACCGGTTTCCTCGGCATGGGCATGTGGCCGGACAAGACCCGCGCCGAATTACCGATCATGCCCAAGGGCCGCTACAAGATCATGCTCGACCATATGCCGCGCGTCGGCAATCTCGGCCTCGACATGATGCTGCGCACCTGCACGATCCAGGTCAATCTCGACTATGCCAGCGAAGCCGACATGGCGCAGAAATTCCGCGTCGGCCTGGCGCTGCAGCCTCTGGCAACAGCCCTGTTCGCCAATTCGCCCTTCACCGAAGGTAAGCCCAACGGTTACCAGAGCTTCCGCAGCCATATCTGGTCCGATACCGATCCGCACCGCACCGGCATGCTGCCCTTCGTGTTCGAAGAGGGTTTCGGCTACGAACGCTACGCCGAATATATGCTCGACGTGCCGATGTATTTCGTCTTCCGCGATGGCAAATATATTGACGCCGCCGGCCTCAGTTTCCGCGATTTCCTGAAAGGCAATCTGTCAGTCCTGCCGGGCGAAAAACCGACCATGTCGGACTGGACGGACCATCTCTCCACCGCCTTCCCCGAAGTACGCCTGAAAAGTTTCCTCGAGATGCGAGGTGCCGACGGCGGCCCGTGGAACCGCATCTGCGCCCTGCCCGCATTCTGGGTCGGGCTGCTCTACGACCAGACCGCACTCGATGCCGCCTGGGACCGGGTCAAGGGCTGGACCATGGAAGAGCGCGAAGCGCTGCGCAACGGCGTGCCCAAGCTCGGGCTCGACACACCGATTCCCAATGGCCAGACGCTCAAAGACCTGGCCGCGGAAATTCTCGACATATCGTCGGCTGGCCTGACCGCGCGCAATCGCCTCAACACCAGCGGCGACAATGAAAGCGGCTTTCTCGACCCGCTCCGCGAAGTGGTTGCCAAAGGCAAATCACCGGCAGCACAATTGCTGGAACGCTATCATGGCGAGTGGAATGGCGATGTCAGCCGGATCTATGACGAGATGAGTTTCTGACCGGAATCATGCTGCATGCCTGCCTGTAAACCGGGCTAAAACTCGAAAGCGGGCTGACTGTCGCTTTCATCCGATCCGGCGGACGCTTCCGCGCCTTCCAGATTGGCCAGCGTCAATCCGAGCAGCCGCACGCCATTTTCCACCGGCATGATGCTATTCAACAGATCGCGACCGATGCGCGCAAATTCATTCTTGTCCGCGACATAATGGTCCACCGAATGGGACCGCGTCACCTGCCGGAAATCGGCATATTTCGCCTTCAGCGTCACCGTCCGTCCGCGCGCTTCGCATTTCTCGATACTGTTCCAGACGATATCGATAATATGTTCGAACGCGTCGTGCATGTCGCTGTCGCTGACCAGATCATCGCCATAGGTCCGCTCGCCGCCGACCGATTTGCGAATCCGGTTGGACCGCACTTCGCGATGGTCGACCCCGCGCGAGGCACGGAAGAGATAACCCGCCGACTTGCCGAAATGCTGGCTGAGAAATTCCTGCGATTGCGCGCGCAGATCGGCGCCGGTGTGGATATCCAGCTTCGCCATCCGCTCCGCCGTCTTCGGGCCGACGCCATAGAAACGCCGTACCGGCAGCCCGGCGACAAAATCCGCACCCTGATGCGGCTTGATCACGCAAATGCCGTCGGGCTTGTTCTGGTCCGATGCGATCTTGGCGATGAACTTGTTATAGCTGACCCCGGCGCTGGCAGTGAGACCTGTCTGTTTCTTGATCTCCGCCCGGATCATCTCGGCGATCCTTGTCGCATTGCCGATCCCCATCTTGTCCTGGGTCACGTCGATATAGGCTTCATCCAGCGACAAGGGCTCGACCAGATCGCTGTGCATGCGGAATATCGCGCGGATCTGCTGCGATACCTCGCGATAAACCTCGAACCGGTGCTTGACGAAAATCAGGTCGGGGCAGCGCCGTTTGGCGGTGACCGAGGCCATCGCCGAGCGCACCCCGAACACGCGCGCTTCATAGGATGCCGCCGCCACGACCCCGCGCTTCGAGGAGCCGCCCACCGCCACCGGCTTGCCGCGCAATTCGGGAAAATCCCGCTGCTCGACGCTCGCAAAAAACGCATCCATATCGATATGGATGATCTTGCGCTGGAGCAGATCGGGGGTGGAATCAGACATGGCGTCAGTCTAGCGGCAGTTTGCACGCTTGGGGAGCGGCTACATTTCCTCGCTCAGCGATTTCCGATAGCTTTCGATCAGCTCGTCGCTGGCATTGACACGGATCGTCTCGTCCAGGCCCGCGCGCATCCCGCAACTCATGAAATCCCCTGCTTCGGGATATAGTTTATAATCCGGCCGGCCATTGGCAAATATCTCCAGCCGATTGTCCAATATCCGGAAGATCGGTATCGCGCGCCCTTCCGACACCGGGATATACCAGCCCGTTTCCATGTCGAAATAGAGATGCGAAGCGTAGATGCTGCACAAATGGGCGTTGGCACCCACGGAGCTACCCTTGATCTCGTAAAGCCCGTCATCCGCGCGCTCGATCAATATCTCGGTCATCGAGGCACCAACCAATATAGGCGATATTCGGGCAAAAAGCTCGGAGCCCACCACATCTGCGGGAAGCGGCAGAACATCGTCGATGAACAATGCCGCCTCTCCGCGGGTCAGCCACTGGTTCTCGCCGAGCAAGCCCAGCAACTGCCCCTTGCGATCGCCATAGCTTTTCCGGATGCAGTCCGCGGGATATTCGGCCACGCCGCACAGATTGCGCTGCTTCAACCAGGCCCGCTGGCTTGCGATGACGCTGGCATCAATACTCTTCGCGCGTTTGTACAAGATCGCAATATCGCGATCAGCCACGCGCAAATCGCTGGCATATTCACCGCAAATTTCCCGTTCGACCGTGCTGGCCGCCTTGGCACAATCAAAAGACGGCTGCGCATCCGCTGCCTCCTGTGCGGCATTTGCAGTCACCAGTTGCCGCGCTTCTTCGGCGGTCAGACTTACATCGCTTAACCCACCGCGCAGGATGATGGCACCGCGAAAATCGCTCCTCGCCAGATCGGGCAACTGGCGGGGTCCGATAATCGTCCGGTCAATTCTGGCACCGGCCAGATCGACAGCATGCAGACCAAAACTGTGCAGCGTGGCGTCTGTGAAATCCGCTCCCTTCGCACTCATTTTTGCCCCGCCCTGATAGACCGGGCAGCCATCCGGCACCGTGATGCCGCATGCGAAAGTGAAACCGGTCATATCGGCGCCGTCGAGATCCCAGCCCTCGACACTGCCCTCGAACCAGCCGCCGTCGAAATGGCCACGGGAGAAATCGGCACCCTTCGCTGCCACATCCCGCAAACCGGCGTTGCGGAACAGGACACCGGACATATGGACGCCGTTCATATTGGCGCCGCTCAGGTCCGCTTTGACGAACCCGACGCCAGACGCCGACGCACCCGCAAAATTCGCGCCCGACAGATCGCTTTCCTCGAAGCAGACGCCGGGAAAGGACGTCCCGCTGAAATCCCAGCCGGAGAAATCGCCGCCTTTGATGATTTTCAGACCGGCCTCCCGCGTACCGGTCATCCGCATAAAGTCGGATGGGGTCTGTATCGACGCGCCGTCGATCTCGCGGTGAGGCGCATCGGTAAAGTCCTCGGCCCAGATATCGCCATAGGCAGACTGGCAGCCAAATCCTGATTGTGACTCTGCCGCTTCAGCGCTGGCTACGCTCGCGCCGCCCAGCGCCATCCCCGTGAATACCAGTCGCAGCAACATTCCGCTCTTCATGCAATTTCCTCCACTTGCCGGCCTGTAATTGCATCCGGATTATCATTTCGGCTATAGCCACAACCAGCCGACCTTGCCATAGACCGCAGGTGCAAAACAAAGCCCTCCCCTTTCCGATCGGTCGCACCGAACTCATCATCATGATGGCCAGCCTGATGTCGCTGAACGCGCTGGCGATCGATATCATGTTGCCTGCACTCGGATTGATCTCCGACGATTTTGCCCTGCCCAGCGTCAACGACCGGCAATGGACCATCACCTCCTATATTTACGGCATGGCGATGGGCTCTATTTTATACGGTTCGCTCGCGGATCGATACGGGCGCAAGCCGGTGTTGCTGGTGACCATCGCCATATATACGCTGTTTGGCATTCTCTGCGCTCTGGCCTGGGATTACCAATTGCTGCTGATCGGGCGGTTCATCCAGGGGCTCGCCGCCGCGGCAATGGGCGTATTGGCAAACAGCATCATCCGCGATCGCTACGACGGCGATGCAATGGCCCGGTCCATGTCCACCATCATGATGGTGTTCATGATCGTCCCGATCACAGCGCCCCTGGTCGGACAGATGATCCTCCACGTCGCGCCCTGGAAGGCGATATTTCTGGTACTTTCCACCGCCGGACTGGCCACATTTCTGTGGATAATGACGCGGCTCCCCGAGACCTTGCACCCCGACGACAAGACGCCGATCAGGGTCAAATCCGTCGCCTCTGCATGGTATAATGTCATTTTCAACCGCAACAGCTTTGGCCATGTCATCGCCAGCGGCCTGATGATGGCCCCGCTGTTCGCCTATATCGCTTCGGCCCAGCAGATATTTTTCGACATATTCGATGCAGGCGAGATTTTTGCCTATATTTTCGCGCTGAATGCCGGCGCGATGTCGGTCGCCAGCTTCACCAACTCGCGGATCGTCATGCGCTTCGGCGCGCGCCGTGTATCGCAATCCGCGCTGATCTTTTTCATCCTGGTTTCGATAGTCCATTTCATTCTTGCAGAGGCTGACTTGCTCACCATGTGGTCCTTTACCGCGGTGCTGGTGCCTTCGATGGGAATGGTCGGTTTCACCGGAGCCAATTTCAGCTCCATCGCGATGCAACCGTTCGGAAAGACCGCCGGCGTTGCCTCCTCCTTCCAGAATTTTACCCGCACCGGCCTGTCGGCGATGATCGGCGCAGCGATCGGACTGCAATTTGACGGCACCATCCTGCCACTGGCCACCGGCTTCATGGTCTGCGGCATCGCATCTCTGGCGTTTATTTTCTGGGCCGAAGAGGGCAAATTGTTCCGCCGCGTTCAGATTGGTGTAACCAGAGACGCTCTAGCAAAGATTGACAGTCTATAGGCGAAAGTTGAAAATGCCGGCTGCGCGCAGAGGAGCACGACCATGTCGATTCTTACCCCGATGAAACTAGCCTTTGGCCTGATCCCCGCCGCCATGATCTTCGCTACCCCCGCGCTGGCCGCAGATTCGATCCACGGCGACTGGATCACCCAGGACCGCGATGCCATCGTCAAGATTTCCAAATGTGGCACCACGGTTTGCGGCCGCATCCATAAATATCTGGTGACCCCGCCCAACGGCCCCGGCCAGAAGGATGTCAACAATCCCGACAAGAAGCTGCGCAATCGCACCTTGCTCGGCATGGCGATATTGACCGGATTCACGCCGGACGGAAATATCTGGCGCGGCAAGGTCTATGATCCGAAAACCGGCAAGAGCTATCGCTCGGAAGTCAGCCTGAACTCGGCGAACAGTCTGAAAATGAAAGGCTGCGTCGCCTTTTTCTGCCAGGGCCAGAACTGGACCCGGGCGAAGTAATTCTTCCCCGGCTAGCGCCAGAAAGCAAGGCGCTCGCGCTGTTCTTCAGTCCTCGACCCTTGGCCCGTTGCGACCTTCCAGCCACCGGTCCTTCAAAGGCACGTCTACCCAGTGATGGCGCTCGCTTTCCCAGACACTGCGCGATGGCGGCGGCAGGTCATCACCTTCAAAGCAACCGACGGCAATCCCTACAGCATCGGTGTCAAACGCCGCCACCCAATAGACGGTTGTGCCGCAATCCGGACAGAAACGGTTTTTGAACGGCTTGCCGCTTGTCCCCGTCCTGACATAGCCGTTTGAGCTTCCCGAGATATTGCATGTATCCGCCTTGAAATAGGCTCCAACCCCATAAGGTGCCCCGGTCCTCTGCTGACAGCCGCGGCAGTGGCACATCACCACAGCGAAGGGCTCACCCGTCGTTTCGATCCGCAACTGGCCGCAATGGCAATGGGCATTTCTGACGGTCATGCGGGCCATTACTCCATCTCCGCAATCCATCGGCTGAGCAACGCGACGCCCTCGTCATGGACGATCGACCGCCCGACTTCCGGCATGCTGATGCCCGGATCGAGGCTGTTCAGCCGGTAGATCATGATACTGGCGTCCGGATCGCCGGGCGCGATGTCGAAATCATGGGTGCCGCTGCCCCGCCCCGCCGCAACCGGCCGCTTGTTGATCCCGATGCGGACCGGCATATTCTCTTCATAGGTCAGGAACAGACCGGAGTTGCTCGCCGATCCGTTGATATTGTGACAATGGGCGCAATTGACGTCGAGATAGCCGCGCGCGCGGTCGTCCAGCGGCGCGCCGGTCTCTCCCCAGACCGGCACGCGATATTCGATCTTGGGTTCTTGATCGATCAGGCCGAGTTTCGCGAATTCCGCCAGTTGCCCGTCATGGGTGAGATTGCGGGCCTTCGGTCCGACCGGGACAACCGCGTCGGATAAAGCATGACATTCCTTGCACTGGTTCTTGTTGGGAACGCCATAGCTGATCGAGCGCTTTTTACCCGACGGATCGATGAAGGTGACCGGAATGCGCGCCCCGGCGACCTTGAGCACCGCCTCGGTCTGCTCTTCATTCCAGACATAGGGCAGTGCCAGCCAGCCATCGGCGCGGTGGAGCAACACCCTTGTCTCGAGCAGCCGCGGCTTGCCGTCAATCTCGTAGCCGAAGCTCTTGATCAACGCCGATCCGACCGGAAAGTCGATCATTCCGTCGCCATTCGCCTTGGCCTGCTGGCCCTCCGGCACATAGATGAACCGGTATTTCTCCGCATAATCGGTGAACAGAGGCGTGTTGAGCGAATAAGGCACAACCCGGTCATTGGGTTGCCACGCCGACGCATCCTTGAAAAAGCCATAGTCCGACAGGCTGCGCGGCAGACCATCGGACAGGATCACCGCATCGGCGACACCGGCAGGTTCGCTGGCCCCCGCCGACAAAGCCAGCACCGCCATCGCACAAGCAGATACCAGCAACCGCATTATCGGATCGCGGCTTCCATCGCCTCGGGCAGGACAACCGGTTTCAACTGGCGACCGTCAAAGGGCTCGGTAGCGCCTGCGGACAGCGCCGGTTTTGCCTCGGTCAGCGGCTGGCCGGGTCTGGTCAGGCCCAGCGTCATGACCGGAACATCATCTCCGATCAGGATATTTTCGCCGGTACCATCCTCGATAATCGGCGGAATCGCGCCACCAAAGGCCGCTTTCAACAAATCCCCTCCGGTAAAGGCCGGTTTATAGCCTGCCCGGCCATGATTGTTCTCGAAAACCCGGACGCCAATCGGCTTCGGATTATAGTTCGGATCATTCTGCCCCTTGGTATAGGAGACAATCAGGATATTGCCGGTGCCATTTTCGGCGATAATATTGTCAAACACCTCGACCTCGTAATGCGACATCACCATGATGCCCATGCCGGTGGGCACGCTGGCGACAATATTGCCTTCGGGGGCGAAATTGGGGGTGTTGTTGTCGACCACGATATTGTCGAACACGCGGACGTTGCGGCCGCCCTGTTTGGGAATATTCGGCAGATCGAAGACCAGGATCCCGCCGGTATTGTTGACCGCGATATTATTATAGACGTCGGCCCCGATGCTATTCTCGATCTCGATCCCGGCGACATTATATTTGGCCACGCTGTTGCGGACGATGATATTCTCCGACTGGCCGACATAAATGCCCGCGTCGGAGGAGCCTATGGTGGTGACGCTGTCGACCAGTACGTTGGTGCTCTCGACCGGATAGATCGCATAAGCACCATTTTCCGGATGCGGCCCGCGGGTCCATTCCACCCGCAGTTTGTAATAGACGATATTGTCCGCACCCTTTGACTTGATACCGTCGCCTTTGCTGTCCTCGATCGCAAAATCGCGCAGCACGACATGATCCGAGGTCACCAGCAGGCCTTCCCCCGCCCCCAGTTGTCCGGCAAAATTGAGCACCGTCTGGTCCAGGCCAGCCCCGCGCACGGTCACATTATCGACATCAAGCGAGAGGCCGTCGACCAGATCAAATCGACCGGCACCCAGTTCGATGACATCGCCGGGCTCGGCCAGAATCAGGGCTTCCTGCAGCCGCTCCTGGGCATCAGCGCCCGGGGCAACGGCGACGGTTTTTGCGAGTGTCGGAGCGCTCAGGCATAGCGCGGTGGCGACCATTAAACTGCGTATCATATCTCTCTCCTCGAGGAATGGAGGATAATGCCGCAAAAACAGGTCGATGCCAAGAGCATTGACATCAATGTCAGTAAATTTGAAAAGCCGGGACTAGTCCTCGGCCAAAATCCATTCAATCGCCGCGTCGGCATGAATCTCGGTGCTGTCATAGATCGGCAGGATATTCGCCTTGGTATCGACGATCAGATCAAGCTCGGTACAACCGAGCACAACCCCCTCAATCTCCTGTTTGGCAATATTGGTAATATAGGTTTTCATCGTCCGTTCGGACTCGCGCTTGACCTGGCCGAACATCAATTCTTCATAGATGATCCGGTCGATCTCCTCGACCCGCTCTTCGTCGGGCGGAGACAGGGTAATGCCCTTGCCGACCAGCCGTTTACGGTAAAATCCTTCGGTCATCACGTTGCGGGTCCCGATCAGGGTCGCCGACTTGATGCCATCGGCCACCATCTGGTCGCCGACGCAATCAGCGATATGCAGGATCGGCACACCCACTTCGGGTTGCACCCGGTCATAGATTTTGTGCATCGCGTTGGAACAGATCAGCACGGCGGTCGCGCCGCTATTTTCCAGACGCTTGGCCGACCGGGTCATCAGACCAGCGGCGGCATCCCAGTCATCGTCCGATTGCAGACGGGCGTAATCGCTGAAATTGACGCTCTCGATCAGCATATGCGGGCTGGAGAAGCCGCCCAGCCGCTTTTGCACGATTCGGTTGATCCGCGTATAATAGCTGGCGGTCGATACCCAGCTCATCCCGCCAATCAGGCCAATTTTCCGCATTAAAGTTCACATCCCTGAAATAACCGAGCCCGGCATCTAGAGTGCCTTGACTATTTCCTCGCACATTTTCTTCGCATCGGAAAGCAACATCATGGTCTGGTCCATATAAAAGACTTCATTGTCGACTCCGGCATAGCCGACGCCGCCCATCGACCGTTTGACAAAGAATATCGTCTTGGCTTTTTCGACATCGAACACCGGCATGCCATAAATCGGCGATCCCTTGTCGGTTTTCGCCGCGGGATTGACCACGTCATTCGCGCCGATGATGAACGCAACATCGGCCTGGGCGAATTCACTGTTGATATCTTCCAGTTCGAACACTTCGTCATAGGATACATTGGCTTCGGCGAGCAGGACATTCATATGGCCCGGCATACGACCCGCCACCGGGTGGATCGCATATTTGACGCTGACGCCCTGTTCTTTCAGCATATCGCCCATTTCACGCAAGGCATGCTGCGCCTGCGCCACGGCCATGCCATAGCCTGGAATGATGATCACGCTCTCGGCCTGTTTCATCATATAGGCGGCATCTTCCGCCGATCCGCGTTTCCACGGCCGGTCGATCTTGGCTGCGCCATCGCTGCTCGCCGCTTCGGCACCAAAGCCGCCGGCGATCACGCTGATGAAGCTGCGGTTCATCGCCTTGCAC
>TARA_R110000787_G_scaffold81036_2_pt1 | contig 98296 bp, 95 predicted proteins | sample TARA_R110000787 | Tara Oceans TARA_R110000787 (sample SAMEA4397920) | marine metagenome | biome: Polar Biome; feature: [DCM] deep chlorophyll maximum layer (ENVO:01000326); material: water (ENVO:00002006), including particulate matter (ENVO:01000060) such as... | depth 35 m | reverse complement strand
TCAATGACACTACTACAAGCGCAGGATATTATTATTCCTATATCTGCTACAACAACGTTATCGGCTGCATTTGACACAAGTTTAGATAATACTATTAATGGAGTTGGCCTTGCTGAATTTCCAAGTTTATCAACCACACATAGTATGTCAGTATTTGCAAATTCATTTGCAGCAAACAACGAACCTGGTACTATTGATTTTGATCTTGGAGGCTCTTATTTAGTGGATGGTTTTTCATTCTGGAATCAAAACTTTTTTGGTCCAGTTCCTGGAGAAAATGGAATACAAGAAGTAATTATTTCTTCTTCTAATGATGGAATAACGTATACACCAATTTCGGGTGCACCTAGTATATTTGCAAAAGTTACGTGCATGGAATGTCCAGAAGAACAATTTTCATTCCCTGAAGTTACAGCTTCTTTTATCCGTTTTGATGTTGTTAACAATTGGGGCGAACCTACTTATGTGGGTTTTTCTGAAGTAGCTTTCTCTGGAAGTGAAGCGGTTGTAGTAGAAAACGTTATAAACCCTGTTTCGGCTACAACTACTTTAACAGCTCAATTTGGCTCTAGTCTTAACAATACTATTAACGGAATAGGTTTAGATGCTTTCCCTAGTTTATCTGCAACCCATGAAGGTACAACACCAGGAAATTCATTTTTAGCAACCAACGAACCAGGATCAATCGATTTTGACCTTGGAGGTTCTTATCTAGTAGACGGCCTTTCTTTTTGGAATATAAATGCTCCAGGACCGGGACAAGCAGGAATCCAAGAAGTGGTTGTTTCTTTTTCCGAAGATGGAATAACCTATTCTCCTATTACAGGTGCACCGAGTACTTTTGCACAAGTAATGACAGGTACAAGTCCTGCTGAACAATTCTCTTTCACTGAAATTACAGCTTCATATATTCGTTTTGATGTTGTGAGCAATTACGGTGATCCTGGAAATCTTGTGGCATTTGCTGAAGTAGCTTTTTCTGGAGTTCAAATTCTAGGAACTACCGATATCACTTTATCTGAAGCAATAAGCGTATACCCTAATCCAGCGAACGATTTAATCAATATTGTAAACGCTTCTAATATTCAATTAGAAGGCATTAAAATTTATGATATGAATGGAAGACTGATTAGAGAGGTTGCAATCACAAATAACAATACCCAAAATATCAATCTGTCAGATCTAACTAATGGAGTATATATGTTTCATATCTATAATGACCAATTAAATACTGTAAAAAGAGTCATAAAAAAATAGATTTTTTTTTCAATATATAAACACAGCAGACCTTTTTTTTTCAAAGATCTGCTGTGTTTATATAAATTTTATTGATAAAAAAGGTATACTCAAAAGATTAATTAATTCATTGATAAAAAGGCAACTAACTGTTTAATTTACCTCTAGGTAATTACATCATTTCAATAAATTTTCAAAGATTACCTTCGTGTTATTAGTTGGAGACAGAAAAACCGTAGGTCAATAATTGCATCAAATGAGTCCACAATTATTTTTTTGGCATTGAAGATATCGTACCACCTCATTAAATTAAATCATCTATTATTAAGAATCATTTTATTCGGAATTTTCTTAACATATAAAGCACAATCACTTACAAAAGCAAAAAAAATTGATGGTTATTTGGAATGATGTAAATCAACATGATACTATCCGTTTAAAAGCTGTTAGTAACAGAAGGTTTCCGATTTAAAAATCCAGATTGCACTTTTTACTCAATATGATCTCGCGAGTTCAACCAAAAAAATAAGCGTATTCTAATGAAAAAAACAACTATTACGTACAAATCAACCCTATAAATCAAAAAAAGTCTATCAAATTAATGATAAACTTTTTTCTTACTATTACTTATATTTAAAAAATCTATTCAAATAAATTTACCCAAAATATTTGAACTGTAAAATTAATCTATTTTACCACTCATGTCAATAAGTACATACACTAATATTACAAACCAAACCCTTAAACGCTTTATTATTTTTGGTTTTATTTTAATTAACTGTTTTTATTTTACGCTACAAACATTCATTTAGTAATGATTTTATTACCATCTGGACATCGTGTATCTAAATTATTAGTTATTCCCATTTATAAACGACACAAGATATCAATCTGTCATATCTTCCAAATGGACTTTATGTTTCATAGCTAAAATGGTCAATGAAATAATTTGAAAAGAGAGATAAAAAAAACAGATACCTTTCTCAATATATAAACAAATTTAAAAAAACAAAGGAGGTTTTACCTCTTACTTTTTTGAATTAAAAAAAGTATATTCGTTTACCTGTTGTTAAAGAAAACTAAAACTATGAAAAAATTATACATTCTCTTACTCTTAACTCTTTTCTCATCGCAATTTACCAATGTTATTGTTGCCCAGCAATGTGATGGAATAACGGTGGAGAGCCTTACCAATCCTGGACCTTTTGAGGTAGAAACCCTCACCGAGGCAGATGGAATACGTAATGGTCCAGATTATTTTGGAGCTACCATTTACTACCCTACAAACGCAATACCGCCGTTTGCTAGTATTGCAATCGTACCCGGATATACAGCGCTTCCTTCAAGTGTTGAAGAGTGGGGACCTTTCTATGCTTCTCATGGGATTGCAACCATTATTATAGGAACGAATTCAGTTTTCGACTTCCCAGAAGCTCGTGCTATTGCGCTTTTAGATGCTTTGGAAACCATAAAGCAAGAAAATGCTAGAGTCTCATCTCCATTGGAAGGAGCTCTTAACTTAGATCAATTGGCCGTGAGCGGATGGTCTATGGGTGGTGGTGGTGCGCAAAGAGCAGCTGTACTTGATAACACTATTGCTGGTGTTGTTGCCTTATGTCCATGGCTTCCTAACCCTAATCTTAATCATCAAAGTCCTGTGCTAATTTTTAGTGGCGAGGATGATACGGTTGCACCTCCTTCCCAACACGCAGATATTCATTACAATATAACACCTGATACAACAGACAAATTACTTTTCGAAATTGCAAATGGTAATCACTCCGTTGCAAACACGCCTAATGGAGGAAACGGTTCTGTTGGAAAAATAGCGCTTTCTTGGCTTAAACTTTATGTAGAAGAAAATGATTGTTATTGTCCCTTATTAACAGACAATCTCTTAGTAAATCCTCCAGTTGCATCTAAGGTAGAGCAAGATTTCGAATGTGAATTATTAGGTATTAAAGAGCAGGAATTGGCGATTGATATTTATCCCAATCCAACGAATGATGTTATCAACATTTTAAACACTAATGAAATACAAATAGAAGGCATTAGGATTTATGATATGTATGGAAGGCTGATTAGAGAAGTTGCGATCGCAAATAGTAATACACAAAATATCAATCTATCAGATCTATCTACTGGAGTATATATGATTCATATTTATAATGATCAATTAAATATCTTAAAAAGAATAATAAAAAAATAGGCTTTATATTTCATAATTAAGAGTTTATTCCTTTTACTTTTTGGAATTAAAATAGCCAATATTTCATAATATTAGCGAACAAAATAATGAATTGATAAAATTCGTTAAAGATTTAAACACTAGTAATTTTAAATAAACAAACCACAACAAGAAATAAAAAAAAAGAATGAATAGAATACAACATATAGAAAATGAAATTTCTGAATTAAGAAATCAATTACAGAATCATAATCTTTATAAAAATTTAAATAGTATCGATGATATAAAAATATTCATGGAAAATCACGTATTTGCCGTATGGGATTTTATGTCACTTTTAAAAAATCTTCAAATAAATCTTACTAACATTGAAACACCTTGGACACCATCGAAAAACCCAATATTATCAAGGTTTATAAATGAGATTGTTCACGGAGAAGAAAGTGATCTTAATGAAATCGGAATACCTAAAAGTCACTTTGAAATGTATTTGGATGCAATGTCTCAAACTAAGGCAAGAACTCTTGAAATAAATAACTTTATAAAGCTTATAGTGTCGGGGAATTCTGTTGATTACTCACTGAATGAAATAAATATTGATAAAAGAGTAGCTGATTTTGTGAAATTTTCATTTTCAATTATTGCAACAAATAAAATACACCTTGTAGCTTCTGCTTTTACATTTGGACGAGAAGATCTTATTCCAGATATGTTTATTGAAATTCTTAAAAAGTCAGATTCTGAAAATAAATCATACAACAAATTAACATATTACCTAAAACGTCACATTGAATTAGATGGAGATGAACACGGACCACTATCACTTAAAATGATTTCGGAACTTTGTGAAGATAATGACCAAAAATGGAACGAAACACTAACCGTAGCAAAGCAATCATTGGAAAAAAGAATTGCGCTTTGGGATGCAATTAACGATTTAATTAAAAAAGAAAAGCCAGTATATAACATTGTAAATAGTTAGTAGGATATTTTGTGGTTAACGAAAATTCGTTGCTATTTACTAATACCTCAACTTAAAAAACTAACACCTTAAATTGATTAACAATGGGGTCAATTGTTTTTTATAAAAGTTTTTTTTACAGAAACTTTGTTAATGAAATAGGTTTTTTTTACTGCCCTTTTGAAGTTAAAACGAGTATATTAGGTTAATTACTGAAAAATGACAATTAAACAGCCTAGCAAAGAAGAAGAATCCATATAAATTTTTACTTATGAAAACTAGAACATTAATTATTGCTTTAACACTATCAATAGGTTTATTTTCAGCTTGTACTGAAAAGAAAAAAAATAAAGAGAAGCCTCAAACAGAAATTAAATCCGAAGAAAACAAAGCACCAATTAAAGACAGTGTTGCAGAAGCCGAAAAAAGAAAGCTAGACAGTATTCGTCAAGTAAAAGAACATGGGCATGCACATTAATTAAAAGGATATGAAATTAGTAAAAATAATAACTCCTGTTATACTAATACTCTGTTGTCTTATTTCTGTTTCAGCCTATGCGCATGGGGTCGATGAAGAGACACAATCATTTTTAACATCAAATAAAGGTATTGCTTTTGGACCTTTTCTATATATAGGCGCAAAACATATGATTACAGGTTACGACCATTTACTTTTTTTGGTGGGAGTTATCTTTTTTTTATATCGAACCAAAGAAATTATCACCTATGTAACTTTTTTTACTATTGGGCATAGTGCTACACTTTTAGTTGGCGTGATGGCAGATATCAATGTAAACGCCTATTTAATCGATGCCATTATCGGCTTGTCTATCGTTTATAAAGGGTTTGATAATTTAGGAGGGTTCAAAAAAATAATTGGAAAACAACCCAATACCAAAATAGCTGTCCTAGTTTTTGGATTATTTCATGGCTTCGGACTTGCAACAAAATTACAAGAATTTGAATTTGATAAAGAAGGGCTTTTCATTAATTTATTGGGCTTTAACTTGGGTGTAGAAATTGGTCAATTTTTGGCATTAGGATTTGTACTCTTACTAATTTCATTTTGGCGACGGTACGATAGTTATATTAAATTCTCCAAAACCACTAACATATTTTTAATGGCAGCTGGCTTTTTGTTGTTTGGCTATCAATTAACTGGATACTTTATTTCTTAATACATAATTATGACAACAAATAATCAACCAAATTTAAATAAAGGTCAACTATTAAAATCACTATTCATTGCATTAATAATTGGCGCTGTTGTCTTGTTAACTGCTGTTTTCCCTGCCGAGTACGGTATGGATCCTTTAGGAACGGGTAAATTATTTGGTTTTTCTAAATTATATCAAGGAAATGAACCAATAGAAAATAATGAAACCAATTCTAGTTTAAATTTTAAGAAAATTAAAATGGAAAAATTAGGTTCTCCTCAAAGTGTAACCAAGCCTAGTGAAGCTAACAATACTCCTCCCCAAGCTCAGTATCCTGAAAGAAAGGATACTATAATGGTAGTCGTACCAGCTGAAAAAGGAATTGAATATAAATTTAAAAGTCTAAAATTTGGTAGCATAAAATACGAATGGGCAACAGATAAAGGCATAGTTTATATAGATTTTCATGGGGAAGTAAAACAAGAAAATCCGCCAAAAAATGTATTTTATGAAAGCTATACACTTGCATACTCGAACAATATGGCAGGAACACTAACTGCTCCTTTTGAAGGAAAACATGGCTGGTATTTTAGAAACGAAACCAAGGAAGCTATTGTCGTTACTATTAGACTACAGGGGCAGTATGAACTATTTAAATAAACTGCAAACAGAGAAAATTTTTATAATTAATTGCTGTTAAATTTCAGAAATGTCAAAAATAAAATGGACCGCATTAACACAGAAATACGAGAAGCAGTAATCGAAGACCTTCCAATTTTAAAAACATTTGAACAGGAAATTATTCAATTTGAACGCCCTTTTGCTTCAAACATAAAAAAGAATCCTGTAACATATTACGATTTAAAAGAACTCATTCTACAAAAAGACTCGCAAGTATTAGTAGCTATAATTGATACAAAAATTGTTGGCTCTGGTTATGCGCAAATCCAAAATTCTAAACCATATTTCGAGCCTAAACAATATGTTTATTTGGGTTTTATGTTTGTGTCTCCTCAATACAGAGGGAAAGGTATAAATGGAGAAATAACTACAAAATTAATTGAATGGGCTAAAAGCAGGAATTTATCAGAAATTCAATTAGATGTATATGCGATAAACGAAAGTGCTACTAAAGCCTATAAAAAAATAGGTTTTAAACCTGATTTATTAAAAATGAGGTTTAATACCGAAGAATAAAAACCCGCAACAACAAAGTATTCTGGTAAAAAAGGACAAACAACAACACCTCAACCTACAAGTACAATACCGTAAACTCATGGCAAAGCGAATCCAATTGTTTTTTTAATTGGGGTATTAAGTCATCTCCATATTCCAAATAAAACTCAGAGAAATTAACCGTACGTTCTTGCAGACTTTCCCTAGGAAATAATTGTTCTTGGATAGCAATTAACCGTTCTATCTGGTCTTTTAGTTTCCTTTTTTCTGCTTTTAACAATCTTTTCTCTAGATAATCAAGACCGTTAAGCTGCTTTTTTTCTTGAGCTCCAACGGCTCCTAAAAAAGAAATATCGGTTTGTTTTGCCAATTCGTATAAATCTTCAAACTGCTTTTTTAAATGTTCCCGTTGTGGTGTAAAGTCAATTTTTAAGGCAGATAATTGCAGGGTATGTTTTTTTTCTAAATCGTAGGTATTTAAAAATAAGGCTTCGATCGTTTCATTTAGTTTTTCTAATTTCTTAGCAAGTTTTTGAGGTACTAACAAGACCGAATTCCGTAATAATAAAATAGGAAAAGTGATCGCTACACTTTTAAAATAATCTTTTAACTGAAACCAATACGCTAACTCTCCTCCTCCACCTACATAACATAAATTAGGCAATACTACTTCTTGAAAAAGTGGTCGTAACAAGGCATTGGGTGAAAAACGTTCTGGGAATTCTTGAAGCTCTTTTAAAATTTCTTCCTTGGTAAATACAAGCGTTGTATTATTAATTTCATAGGTTCCTTCTTCCTCTATAATCCGTTCTCGAATTCCTTTACTAATATAAAACAGATTGATTTCTCTAGGATGTACTTGCTTGTTATAACCAATGGCTTCTAATCGGTCAGTTGTTTTATTAATTATTGAAAATGAATCTTTATCAAGCAGTTCATTTTTCACAAAAGGCGCAAATTCTTTTTTTAGTTCACTATGATTTCCATCGATGATTACGAGTCCATATTCCGCAAATAATTGGTTGGCCAAATAACGAGTCGCATCACTTAGATTGTTGTGTTTTGTATAAGCTTCAGAAAATAAGTTAGTAAGTTTTTTAGCGTTTTCACTCGCTCCTATTTCCGTTTTTAATGTTTCCAAAAGCACTTCCAATCCATCGGTTTCTAACTCTCCAACAGCTCCTCCACTTTCGTGATTCCATGCTACTTTATTTCCGTAGAGGTTAAAATAATTGATCTCCTCAAAATCGTGGTCTTCGGTTGCCATCCAATACACCGGCACAAAATGATGGTTGGAATGTTTTTTATTTAATTGTTCCGATAAATTAATCACCGAAACTATTTTATATAAAAAATACAAAGGTCCCGTAAATAAATTAAGTTGATGACCCGTAGTTATGGTAAAGGTGTTTTCGCTTAAAAGGGAGTCGATATTGCTTTGTGTCCCTTCAGAAGTACTAAAATCTTGGTATTGCTTATGTAAACTAGCGACCAATACCTTCCTGTTTTCGGTTGAAAAAGACGCACTCTTTTCTGCTAACTGGGCTTTAAAATTCTCCATACTAGGAAAACGGTGATAAAAAGATGCTAATGCTTCTTTTTCAGCTAAATAATCAACCATTAACGATGAAAAGTATCCCGTATTTTTATAAGGTATGTGTTGTATCGACATAAATATTTTGAAATATCTGTCGTAAAAATACAAAATCCTTAATAGTGATTTGCAAGAGAATGTTAATTAAAAAATATATAGGTTAAAATATAAAACATGTTTTAAATTGCAGGCATTAAATAAAAAACCAACCATGATTCGTTACTTGACACTTTTATTTCTTTTTATTTCAATTTCTATTAATGCTCAAATTAAATCTCCATCCGAATTTTTAGGATATGAGATTGGAACTCAGTTTACGCGACACGCAGAGGTAGTTAATTATTTTGAGTACGTAGCTTCTAACAGTAACCTAGTTACTTATGATACCTACGGAAAAACAAACGAACGTAGACAATTAACCTATGCGGTAGTTTCTTCCAAAGATAATTTGGAAAACATAGAAACGATTAGAACTAACAATCTTAAAAATGCAAGAATATTAGAGGGTGATGCCACTCCTGATAAAGCCATTGTTTGGTTAAGTTATAACGTACACGGGAATGAGGCGTCTAGTACAGAAGCTGCTATGCAAACCCTGTACGAATTGGTTACCAAAAAGCAGTTATGGTTAGAAAATACGGTCGTGATTATTGATCCTTGTATCAATCCAGACGGTCGTGATCGCTACGTAAACTGGTACAACCAAGTAAAAGCAAATCCATACGATGTAAAACAAGCTGCTACCGAACATAACGAACCTTGGCCTGGAGGTAGACCGAACCATTATCTTTTCGATTTAAATAGAGACTGGGTTTGGGCTTCACAAGTAGAAACGACACAACGATTAAAAATATACAACCAATGGATGCCTCACGTTCATGTAGATTTCCACGAGCAAGGAATTAACGAACCTTATTATTTTGCTCCTGCAGCAGAACCTTATCATGAGATTATTTCAGATTGGCAACGAGATTTCCAAGTTCAGATAGGTAAAAACCACGCAAAGTATTTTGATCGTGAAGGATGGCTATTTTTTACAAGAGAACGATTCGATTTACTATATCCAAGTTATGGAGATACTTATCCGATGTTTATGGGCGCTATCGGAATGACCTACGAACAAGCTGGACACGGAAGAGCTGGATTGGGTATTAATACCGACGAAGGCACCGTATTAACTTTAGTAGATCGTATGCAACACCACACCACTACAGGTTTATCTACTGTTGAAATAGCTTCAAAAAATGCTGAAAATCTAAATAAGGAATTTAAAACCTATTTTAATACGGACCATTTAAAATACAAAAGTTACGTATTAAATGGAAATTCAGATAAGTTAAAAAAACTTACCAATTTATTAGACAAACACGAAATAAAATGGGGATATACTTCGAGTAAAAGTGCTTCAGGATTTCATTATGGAACTCAAAAAAACGGTTCTATCAATGCTGAAAATGGTATTGTTGTAAGTACCAATCAGCCAAAAGGGAAAATGGTGAAAGCCTTGTTCGAGCCAGATGCAAAATTAAGCAACCCATTAACTTACGATATTACTTCTTGGAGCTTACCGTATGCGTACGGATTAGAAACGGTTGCCAGCACTAGCTTAATACCAACTAAAGAAGTAAAAATAACGGCTACCTTAAATAACAATCCAGCTCCTAAAAGTGCGGGGTACATTAGCAATTGGAACAGTATGGCGGACGCTACTTTTTTAGCTGAATTATTACAACATCATATTAAAGTCCGTTTTTCTGAAAAGGATTTAAGTTTTAACAATACCACTTTTGCAAAAGGAAGCTTAATTATCACTAGAAGCGATAATAAAAAGAATCCTGATTTTGATAAAATGATAACCGATATTGCCAACAAGCAACATCGTGAATTAGTGGCTACACCATCTAGTTTTTCAGACAATGGAACTGATTTTGGTTCGCCAGATATTAAATTAGTAAACAAACAACGAATTGCTGTTTTAAAAGGAAAAGGTGTTTCGTCACTTAGCTATGGATCTATTTGGCACTTTTTTGAAACACAATTAAAATACCCTATTACGTCGATTGATACAGATGATTTTAGAAGTAGCTCTTTAGAAAATTTTGATGTATTAATTCTTCCTGAAACCTATTATTGGGAAGCTCTTGATGAAGATGGAATTAAATCAATAAAAAGTTGGATTCAAAAAGGAGGGAAATTAATCGCCATGGGAAGATCTGTTGGATTGTTTAATGATAAAGAAGGTTTTGGAATTTCAACCAATAGTGAAGATGAAAAAGAGGAAGCAGAAGATGATATAGATTCAAAATTACTGCCTTATGACCAACGAGAAATTAACAATGTAAAAAACTTTATAACGGGTAGTGTTTATAAAGTAGCGATAGACAATACACATCCGATGGCTTTTGGTTATAAGGATGCTTATTATAGTTTAAAACAAGGAAGTAAATCTTATAAATTTTTAGACTCCGGTTATAACGTAGGATATATAAAAGGCGATGCTTTGAGTGTTGCTGGATTTTCTGGTGAAGAAGCTAAAAAAGGACTTAAAAACTCGATTGTTTTTGCTGAAAAAAGAATGGGTCGCGGAAGTGCTATTTATTTAGTGGACGATGTTTTATTTAGATCATTCTGGGAAAACGGAAAGTTATTCTTAGTGAACGCTATTTTCTTTGTCAATAACAATAAGATTACTATTTAAAAAAAATATTAGATGTGGTATCAAATTAAATCATACCTCAACTTTATATTAAGATCTTCAAATCAACATGGGGTTCACTCCCCTTTTGTTTATGATTTGATAACAAAATGCTTTTATGATAAAAAAGAGTATCCCGAATATCAAAAAATAAAAGCGTTTAGAAACGAACTTTTACAGAGTTCAGATACTATAGAAATTACTGATTTTGGAGCGGGATCACGTGTTTTTAAATCCAATACTAGGAACATATCCTCCATTGCAAAAAACGCTGGCATTTCGTTTAAAAGACAGAAATTACTTTTTAGAATCACTAATTATTTTAAGTCAAAAACAGTCTTAGAATTAGGAACTTCTTTAGGTTTAGGAACAGTAGCGATGGCTTTTGCAAATGATTTCACTAAAACTACTACGGTGGAAGGTTGCCAGAATACCGCTGAGGTTGCTGAAGCAATTTTCGATAAATATCATTTGTCAACTATTCAATTACAGAATGCTACTTTTGAAGATTTTTTTAATAAGAATTTATCAGATTCGTATGACTTAGTTTATATCGATGGAAATCATAACAAAAAGAATACACTTCAGTATTTCGAAAATTTATTAGATCTAATTAATGATGATTCTGTTTTAATTTTCGATGATATTTATTGGAGTGAAGAAATGACCGAAGCTTGGAATCAAATTAAAGAACATCACAAAGTTACTGTGAGTATAGACACCTTTTATTGGGGAATCGTATTTTTCAGAAAAGAACAACAAAAACAACATTTTACAATTAGAATGTAACAAGCAACTAGCAACTGCGTCTTATGAGGAAAACTAGTATCTTGCAAACGTTAAAATTCACTATAAAAAAATGAGTTTAGTTATAAAAATTAGAGGGATTATAAGAAATTTCCCATTAGGAAATGAGGTTGTAAAAGTTTTAAAAGGAATCGATTTAGATATCGAACGTGGTGAATACGTAGCATTAATGGGACCTTCTGGTTCTGGTAAATCTACCTTAATGAATCTTTTAGGATGCTTAGATACCGCAACTGCAGGAACCTACGAATTAAATGGAAAAGACGTAAGTAATATGTCTCAAGACGAACTTGCCGATATTAGAAACAAAGAAATTGGTTTCGTTTTTCAAACTTTTAATTTATTACCAAGAACAACAGCTTTGGACAATGTAGCATTACCTATGGTTTATGCTGGAGCTACCAAAGAAGAACGAAAAACACGTGCTGAAAAAGTATTAACAGATGTTGGATTAGCGGACAGAATGGACCACAAACCGAGTCAACTTTCTGGAGGACAAAGACAACGTGTTGCTGTTGGTAGAGCATTAGTAAATAAACCTTCCATTATATTAGCAGATGAGCCTACAGGAAATCTAGATTCTAAAACTTCCTTGGAAATTATGGCACTTTTTGGTGATATTCATAAAAAAGGAAACACGGTAATCATTGTAACTCACGAAGAAGATATTGCAAAATATGCACATCGAGTAATTAGATTAGTGGATGGTATGGTTTCAAGTGATATAAGAGACCAATAAACTTATAATATTCTATATTTGTAAGTCAAATTACTCTTTATGGATTCTTTCAATCTTTCAAACCCTATTCTTTTAATCGTTGCCGGTTTTGGATTACTCGCCCTACTCTATTTTTGGAACAAACACAATACCAAAAAACGTCGTACTAGAAATAGAAAGAGTTTCCGAAAAAGTTATTACGATAAGAAAAAAGACAGTCCATCATGAAAAAAGCCATCATTGTTGGAGCTACTTCAGGAATTGGTAGCGCATTAGCATCTATTCTTATAAATAACAATTACATGGTTGGAATTACAGGAAGGCGATTAAAGTTCCTAGAAGAGCTCAAAGCTACATCGCCTGACAAGTTTATCATCAAATCATTTGATTGCACGACAACGTCTAACGCTGTTAAACTAGCAGAACTTACTAAGGAGCTAGGAGGATTGGATTTACTAATTATGAGTTCAGGCACGGGTGATGAAAATAGTGACTTAGTTTTCGAAGAAGATGAAAAAACGGTCAACCTAAATGTAAAAGCATTTACTGAAATTATGGATTGGTCTTTTAACTTTTTTAAAAATCAAGGCTTTGGTCATATTACTGCAATAAGTTCGGTAGCTGGTCTAAGAGGTAGTAAAATTGCTCCCGCTTACTTTGCTTCAAAAGCATACCAGATTAATTATTTAGAAAGTCTTCGGAAAATGGCAAAGAAGAATATGTATATAACGGATATTCGCCCAGGTTATGTGGACACTGCTATGGCTTTAGGCGACAATTTGTTTTGGGTTTCTTCTAAGGAAAAAGCTGCCAAACAAATATTTAATTATATAAAAAGGAAAAAAGATATCGGTTATGTTTCTAAAAGATGGCAATTAATTGCCATGGCTTTAAAAATCGTTCCTAATTTTATTTACAAAAGAGTATAGCTTTAAAAATAAGCAGCAAAAATTATCGTTAACCCTAGAAAAATTCATTTAAATGAAGATTTACACAAAAACTGGAGATAAAGGTACCACCGCATTATATGGGGGCACCAGAGTACCAAAGCATCACATTCGCATAGAAAGTTATGGAACGGTAGATGAATTAAACTCCTATATTGGATTGGTTCGAGATCAAGAAATGGATACTCCTACTAAAGAGTTATTAACTCATGTACAAGAACGACTGTTTACATTGGGAGCTATATTGGCAACCGATCCAGAAAAGGAAAAACTAAAAAGTGGAAAGGAACGGTTAAATATTCCAAGAATTGATGAGGATGATATTCAACTTCTAGAATCTGAAATGGATCGAATGAATGAAAGCCTTCCTCCTATGACGAATTTTATTCTTCCTGGAGGTCATCCTACCGTGTCACATTGTCACGTAGCACGTTGTATTTGCCGTCGTGCAGAACGTTTAGCTACTTTTTTAAATGAGCAAGAGCCCATAGATAGCCTTGTTTTAAAGTATTTAAATAGATTATCTGATTACTTATTTGTACTGGCACGAAAATTGACTTATGACCTACAAGTGGATGAAATTAAATGGGTTCCTAAGAAACTATAAATTTCAAAAAAACTTAAATTGTAAGTGTCTGTAAAACTGGTACTTACAAACGTTCTTAAAAATAAAGCAGAAATAATTACGATTTTACTTGACTTTGTGATCAAAAAAATTATTTTTGCAAAAATTAAAAAACATTAAAGTCTATGTACTGGACACTAGAATTAGCATCATTTTTAAGTGATGCACCCTGGCCGGCAACGAAAGATGAATTAATAGATTACTCTATTAGAACTGGAGCACCTCTAGAGGTTGTTGAAAACCTTCAGGCTATAGAAGACGAAGGAGATTCATACGATTCGATTGAAGAAATTTGGCCAGATTATCCAACAGATGAAGATTATCTGTGGAATGAAGATGAATATTAAAAAATTAATAACGAAAAAAGTCTCTACCTAGAGGCTTTTTTTTTGCTTAATACTTTAAAACTAAAAACAGCCTATCCTTTGGCTATGTTGTTTTTTTACAGTTTTTTTGTAAAACATTGAAAAGTATATTTACTTTTTAATTTGAGTAAAAAACACACAATACAAAATGGGAATATTAGATAATGTTTTAAAATTGTTTGTTGGAGACAAATCCAAGAAAGATATTGGTGACTTGCAGCCAATGGTTGAGCAAATAAAAAAACACGAAGCAGCTATAGAGAAGCTTACCTTAGATGAATTAAGGGCGAAAACTGCTGAGTTTAAGAATAAAATAAAAGCAGATCAGAAAGAAATTCAAGATCAAATAGATGCTTTAGAAAAAGAATCTTCAGAGATTGATGATATCAATAAAAAAGAAGATCTCTATAAAGAAATTGATCAATTAAAAGATGATCGTTATGCTGCTGAAGTTATAACATTAGAAGAATTATTGCCGGAAGCTTTTGCGGTAATGAAAGAAACAGCAAAACGATTTAAAGATAATGAGACTCTTACCGTAAATGCAACTCCTTTTGATAGAGAAATTTCTGCTACTAAGGATTATGTAAGTTTAGATGGAGAAAAGGCAATATGGCAAAACTCTTGGGATGCTGCTGGTAAGGAAATAACCTGGGACATGGTTCATTATGATGTTCAATTAATTGGTGGTATTGCTTTGCATCAAGGAAAAGCTGCCGAAATGCAAACTGGTGAAGGAAAAACATTAGTAGCAACGCTTCCGATGTACTTAAATGGTTTAGCAGGAAACGGAGTTCACTTAGTTACCGTAAATGATTATTTAGCAAAACGTGATAGTGCGTGGATGGCTCCCTTATTTCAATTTCATGGTTTAACGGTAGATTGTATTGATTATCACCAACCAAATTCTGAAGAACGTAGAAAAGCTTATAATGCAGATATTACTTATGGTACCAACAATGAGTTTGGTTTTGATTACCTAAGAGATAATATGGCACATGCACCTGAAGATTTAGTTCAGCGTCCACATCATTATGCAATTGTAGATGAGGTAGATTCGGTATTAATTGATGATGCTCGTACGCCTTTAATTATTTCGGGACCTGTACCAGAAGGAGATCGTCATGAGTTTAATGAATTAAAACCTAAAGTTGCTGATATCGTTGCGGTACAGAAAAGTTATTTAACGGGTATCTTAGCGGTTGCTAAAAAACTAATTAAAGAAGGAGACGATAAAGAAGGTGGTTTCCAGTTATTAAGAGTTTATAGAGGTATTCCTAAAAATAAGGCTTTAATAAAATATTTATCAGAAGAAGGAGTTCGTCAAATACTTCAGAAAACTGAAAATCATTATATGTCAGACAATAACCGTGAAATGCCAAAGGTAGATGCGGAATTGTATTATGTAATTGATGAAAAAAACAATCAGATTGAACTATCCGACAAAGGGGTTGATTATCTTTCTGGAACAGACGATCCAGATTTCTTTGTAATGCCCGAAATTGGTGGAGAAATAGCTCAAATTGAAGCACAAGGACTTTCTTCGGAAGAAGAAGCTAGTCAAAAAGAAGTATTATTTCGTGAATTCGGAGTAAAGAGTGAGCGTATCCATACCATGAGTCAGTTATTAAAAGCATATTCTCTTTTTGAAAAGGATACTCAATATGTGGTGATGGACAACAAAGTAATGATTGTTGACGAATCTACAGGTCGTATTATGGACGGTAGACGTTATAGCGACGGCTTACATCAAGCTATTGAAGCCAAAGAAAATGTGAAAATTGAAGCAGCTACACAAACTTTTGCTACGGTAACACTGCAAAATTACTTTAGAATGTACCGCAAACTATCTGGTATGACGGGTACAGCGGTAACTGAAGCTGGTGAGCTTTGGGAAATCTATAAATTAGATGTTGTAGAAATTCCAACCAATAGACCGATGCAAAGGGATGATCGTGAGGATAAAATTTACAAAACTAAACGTGAAAAATACAATGCAGTAATTGATGAAGTAACATCACTTACAGAAGCAGGAAGACCTGTATTAATTGGTACAACTTCGGTAGAAATTTCGGAATTGTTAAGTAGAACGTTGAGCATTCGTAATGTAAAACACAACGTATTAAATGCAAAACTTCATAAAAAAGAAGCCGATATTGTAGAAGAAGCTGGACAATCTGGTATGGTAACCATTGCAACAAATATGGCAGGTCGTGGTACCGATATTAAATTAAGTGAAGAAGTTAAAAAAGCAGGAGGTTTAGCAATTGTAGGTACAGAGCGTCATGATTCTCGTCGTGTTGACAGACAGTTAAGAGGTCGTAGTGGACGTCAAGGAGATCCAGGAAGCTCACAATTTTATGTAGCGCTAGATGATAACTTAATGCGTTTATTTGGTAGTGAAAGAATTGCCAAAATGATGGATAAAATGGGATTAAAAGAAGGTGAAGTAATTCAGCATTCTATGATTTCAAAATCTATTGAGCGTGCTCAGAAAAAAGTTGAAGAAAACAATTTTGGTATTCGTAAGCGTCTATTAGAATATGATGATGTCATGAATGCACAAAGAGAAGTAGTTTACAAAAGACGTTTTCATGCCTTGTTTGGAGATCGTCTAAGTGTAGATATTGCAAATATGATTTTTGATACTGCAGAGGTAATCTCTGAAGAGAATAAAGGAGCTCAAGATTATAAAAACTTTGAGTTTGAATTAATTCGTTATTTCTCTATAAGTTCTCCAGTAAACGCAAAAGAATTTGAGAAAATGAATTCTCAAGAGATTGCTGGTATTGTTTATAAAGCTGCATTGAAGCATTATCAAAATAAAATGGTTCGCAATGCAGAAACAGCATTCCCTGTTATTAAAAATGTTTACGAGACACAAAAAGATCAATACAAACGAATTTTAGTACCATTTACGGATGGAGTTAAAACCTTAAACGTTGCAACCGATCTTGAAAAAGCTTATGAAACGAAAGGGAAGCAATTGATTCAAGATTTTGAAAAAAATATTTCATTAGCCATTATTGATGATGCTTGGAAAACTCACTTACGTAAAATGGATGAGTTAAAACAATCGGTTCAGTTAGCAGTTCACGAACAAAAAGATCCATTATTAATTTACAAGTTTGAAGCTTTCGAATTGTTTAAAGAGATGATTATTCAGGTAAATAAAGATGTGATTTCATTCTTATTTAAAGGAGAATTACCTCAGGAAAACCAACAACAAATTAAAGAAGCTCATCAAGTAAAATCGAATAAAAATTTAAAAGAACAAAAAGATGAAATTCAAAATTTAGATGAACGTTCATCGGTTTCAAGAGCAGCAGGACAAACACAAAGTCAGCAACAGCAAGTAACCGAAACCATTGTTAGAGAGCAACCAAAAATTGGCCGTAATGATAAAGTTACCATTAAACACGTAATGAGCGGTGAAAGCAAAGAGGTAAAATACAAACAAGCCATTCCTTTATTAGCTAAAGGAGAATGGGTTTTAGTTGAATAAAAGAACATTTAAAAATTTAAAAAAGGAATTCAAGAAATTGAGTTCCTTTTTTTGTTTAAATCATAACAAAAAAATATATTATAATTATTAAATAATATTTATCTTAGGTGCTTATAATTAAAGCTAATTTTATGAAAAAAAGAATCATTTTATATTCAATGCTTATTGCATTGATTATGACTTCTTGTAATTCTTCTGGGGATGGTGAATACGATTCCAGAGCAGTTGATACTCTAGATAAATTAACAGAAACTATAGGAGGTTTAAACTCCTTAAGTTATACTATTGAATCCTACTCTTCAGATGAAGAAGGAAACGTTACTAAAAAAACAAGTGATGCTTATTTAAAGGGTCCAAACAAATTATTTATTGAAAACAGAGGTCCTCAAGGCAGAAAAAACTTTTGGTATAATGGAGATACTTTTTCTTATTTTTTATTCGATAAAAATGAATACGATATTTTAGATGCTCCAGAAAATACTTTAGCAGTAATAGATTCTATTCATAGTACTTATGGAATTTATTTTCCTGCTGCGGATTTCTTATATCCAACTTTAACTGATGACGTTTTATCAAACTACGATCAATTATTATATTATGGAGAAGAAAAAGTTGATGGTGTTGATTGTATTGTTTTAGAAGCATCTAACGAAAACAACATCGTTGGAATATGGATTGAGAAAGAAAGTAACCTTCCTCATAAAATGACTGTTGAGTCATTGACTAATGAAAACAAATACTATGAAGCTGTTTACATCAATTGGAGAAAAGACCCAAAACTACTGGATATTATGTTTGAGTTTCAAGCTCCTTCGAATTCCGTTCAAAAAAAATTAAAATAAAAAACTATTATGAAAAACTATAAATTTATCATATTCGTAATAATGTTAGTTGTTGGTTCATCAGCCAGTGATTTATTGGCACAACGCATGAGCAGAGGTGGCGGAGGAAGTCGCGGCGGTGGCGGTCATTCCATGAGTAGAAGTAGTGGACCTAGTAGAAGTTCTAGTGCATCCAGAAGTAGTAGTTCTAGACAATCCATAAATGGAGGATCAAGAAAATCTACAACAAGACCTAGTACAAGTCAATATAATAGGCCTAAAACTACAAGACCTACAACTAGACCAAACACCACCAGACCTAGTACTAGACCTTCTACTACTAGACCATCAACAAGTAATAGAAAAGCAAATACACAGGTAAGACCAAAAAACACTAATAATAGAGCTAGCACATCAAATAGACCATCTAATGGTAAAGGGAAAACCAATACCAGAAACAGTAATAATAGAAATAATGTAAATACTGGTAACAGGAACAATGTCAATAATAGTCGTGGACGTAATAATGTTAATGTAAATATTAATAATAATGTAAGGGTTAATAATAGTAGCCATTATTATAATGGACAACGTGGTTATCACGGTTATCATTACCATGGCTATAGCGGTTACCATTATGGTCCATCTTGGCATCCTTGGGGATTCTTTGTTGCAACTATGGCAGTAACTGCAATTGTTGTTTCAGCAAACAGTACTCCATATTATTATGATAATGGAGTCTATTATTCACAATCATCTGGAGGTTATACAGTAGTAAATGCTCCTACCAACATTGTAGTGAACACGCTACCAGAAGGTATGGAAACCATAAAACTGAACGATGACACCTATTATTATTTTGGAGGTGCATTTTATGTTAAAGAGAATGGAAAGTATAAAGTAATCGAAGCTCCAGACGGAGCTGTAGTTACCAATATTCCTGAAGGTGGTGAGGAAGCGGAAATTGAAGGAGAAAAATATGTTGTTTATAATACTACTTACTATCGACCAATTGCTCAAAATGGAAAAGATTTATACCAAGTGGTAACCATGGAAGCAGTAGAAGAATAAACTCTTCTTTATAAATATTTTTAAAATAAGAATCTCATTTTTTGAGGTTCTTATTTTTTTACATTGAATTCAATATTTTTAGGGATTGCTTCTAAACAAATTCCAGCTTATGCCATTGGTTCAATAGCTACCTTATGGATGATAGAAAGAGTGTCGCTTTTTGGAATTAACGATTTCTGATTTTTTTAAATAATAGAACAAGTAAATAAGCAATAAATCCAACGACTATTCCCATTATCAATTCAGAAATGATATTAGGTAAGAAGTGAAAGAAACCGTGAACACTTGGTATATTATGTACAAACATTCCTCCTCCAACTAAAAGCATTGCTAGTGTACCAATAATTGCTATTAATTGAATTAATTTAGGTAAGATCCAAACCAATCCTTGTCCAAATTTATGATATGATTTTTTAAAAAATCCTTTTTTACGTTCTGAAATTTTTATCAAACGAAATCCAATATCATCAATTCTAACCATTAAGGCAACAATTCCATAAACTCCAATAGTTGCAACTATAGCCACAAGTGTTACAACCGCAATTTGAGTCATTAAATTAAATTTTGTCACCGTACCCAATGCAATCATTATGATCTCTAATGACAAAATGAAGTCAGTGATGATTGCCGATTTAATTTTTGATTTCTCAACTAGAAGCAGCTCTTCTTCTGTTTCAATTTCGTTGAAATCTATTGTTTTATGATCTTTATAAAAAAAGGTATGTATAATTTTTTCAACTCCTTCAAAGCTTAGATAGATACCTCCTATTAATAAAATAGGAATTATTAATTGAGGCAAAAAAGCACTCAATAAAAAAGCAAATGGAAGTATGATTAATTTATTTATAAAAGAGCCTTTCGTAATGGCCCAAATAACCGGTATTTCTCTAGAGGCTCTAAAGCTAGATGCTTTTTCTGCTCCTACCGCCAAATCGTCTCCTAAGATTCCAGCTGTTTTTTTAGTAGCAACCTTAGTCATTACCGCAACATCATCCATTAATGCTGCAATATCATCTAAAAGGGCAAAAAATCCTGACATTAATTATAAGTTTTGTCTTTTGACAAAAGTATAGAATTCAAATTTTTAAAATCGTTGATCGATCTGTTTTTTTAAAAAAGGTATTTGAATTAAAAATAACGATAAGAATCCGATACCATAAATAGCTGTTTTAGAAAGATGCATTTCAGGAAATTTAAATGATAAGTTACTTAAAGATGGTAATTGAAAAAGAGAAAATTCGTCAATAATTGGATACATGGTAAGTAAGGTAATTACAACTATTGCAAAAGAAATAATAAGCAACCATGCTTTCTTTGAAATTAAAGGTTGAAAAACAATGGGCTGACTTACTTTTTGTATTTCAATTTTATCCATCACCTTACTAAAAAAATCTGCTGAAGGATTTTCTAATCCTGCTTCATTTATTAGTTGATGTGTTAATTTATCAATTTTTTTAGATTGCTTGTCCATTTCTTTCCGTATAAGTGGGTATGATAAATTGTTTTAACAAAGTAAACAATTTTTTTCTACTTCTATATAATTTAACTTTTACATTATCTTCAGATAACTCCGTGATTTTTGATATTTCTTTAATCGATAATTCTTCAAAATAAAAAAAGGTTATAATAGCTGCTTCTTGTTCAGGTAATTCTTTTATACATTTCTGAATAACTTCCTTTCTTTCCTTTTCTTCTAGATGCGTTAAGGCATTCTCTATAGTACTCGTATCGTCTTCTGTTATTTCTTCAATTAATTCTAAATTATTATGTTTTTTACTCTTTCTTAATGCATCCAACGCTTTGCGATAAGCGATACTATATAACCAACTTGAAAATTTTGAATCTCCTCTAAAACTTGAAAGAGATTCATAAGCTTTAATAAAAGTATCTTGAGCTACTTCTTCTGCTTCTTCTCTAACCTTTACAATACGTATTACGATTGTAAATACAAATGCTTGATATTTATGTACCAGCTGTCCAAAGGCTTTTGAATCGCCTTGTAATGCTTTTTCAATTAAATGTGGGTCAGTGTTTGGTTGCATTTGAAAGTAAGACGTATAAAGTATGATTTAGGTTACATAAAAATAAATTTAAAAAAATATCCATATAAATGTAACCTAATTTTATTTGTTCACGTCTTAATACCAAACGAACAGAAATTAATTTAAAACAAATCAATCATTATGGGATCAGAAGTAATTATAGTACCAATCATTTTCGGATTAATCTTCGGAATATTTTATTTGTTTATTTCAGCAAGAAATAAAGAACGTTTAGCCTTAATAGAAAAGGGAGCTGATGCATCTATTTTTTATAGTCAGAATAAAAGAGCAACTCCAATGTGGAAAGTAATTGTGGTCAACCTTGCTTTATTACTTATGGGTATTGGCTTAGGTATTTTTATAGCAGGTATATTAAATGAAGTATTAGGTATTGATCAAGACATCGCTTACCCAGGAACTATCTTTTTAATGGCAGGAGCAGGATTATTTACTGGATTTTACCTTACTAAAAAGTTAAACGAAGACGCTTAAACTAATCAATTAGTGCTTCTTAAGGTCATTTTGAATAATTAAAAATATTCAAAATGACTTTTTTTGTTTGAATAAGAAGGAACTATTTATTTGAATTTCTCCTTTTATAGTTCTTTAAAAACTCTCCTTTTGGGCTATCATCATCAAAAGAGCTTCCTTTTAATAATAATCTGGTTTTACCTCTAGCCTCTTCATTAGTCATATCTTCATATTCGATTCTATAAACAGCACCAAATAAAGGCGCTCTACCAGCACCGTGATAACAATGTATTAAAACAGGATAATTGTCTGGATTGTCCATAATTTCATAAAAAGAATTTAATGTTTCTTGACTTGGAACCTGATGAGAACCTACATTAAAATAAGTTACACCATCAATTCTCTCAACAGCTTCTTTTTCAGCAATTAACTCTTCAGGAACTTCTGGATTGTTAATGGTATCTTTTGTTCCTGGGAACCTTAAATCCACGATACTTTTAATGTTGTATTTTTTTGTGTAATCTTCAATTTCATCTGGAGGTATCACCCCAGATTTATATACTTTTCCCTCACTAATTTCTTTAAAATTATAGTTGATGTTTACATCATAAACATATTTTCCTACTCCTACTAAAACTACTAGTATGATAACTCCAATTGTTTTTTTATTCATATATTTATTTTTACTGAAATTCTAATTACTCGGTTTGCCTAATTTTTTATCTACAACTCTATCAAAAAAGTCTTTTACAAAAGCTTTAGTAACGATTTCTAAAGTATCCATTTGACTATTTGATTGTTCGATTAAATTTGTTTTTAAATCTTTATCGTTGATGTCATAATACCCTGTTGCTTTTACACCATCGAAGAAACAAATATAATTATCTCTTTGTAGTATATAACCAGAAGCCCCATAATTAATAGTAAATGGAGTGATAATCGTATCGTTAATTAAACTTCTTCCCCAACTCCTAAATGGTTGATCATATCCAATAAGGTCAATGATGGTTGGGTAAATATCAATTTGTTGTGCTAGCTCTTTTTTGACTTCGGTTAAACTATTATCAGGTTTATAAATTAAAATGGGAGTCGCTGTTCTATTAATTATTTGTTCGTATTCAAAATGATCGGTTTGATTTCCATGATCTGCAGTAATAATAAAAATGGTATTATTGAACCAATCTTCATTTTTAGATGCTTCAAAAAACGTTTTAAAAGAATAATCGGTATAGCCAATAGATTGATGCATTTGCACATTTCCTTTCGGGAATTTCCCTTCATATTCTTTCGGTATTTTATAAGGCTCATGTGAACTTACTGTAAAAATAGTACTGAAAAAAGGCTCTTCTTTTTCGTCCAATACTTCCTTTGTGAAATTTAAAAACTTTTCGTCCCAAATTCCCCAAGTTCCATCAAAATCATCATCATTATCATATTCTGTTCTTCCGTAATAATTATCAAAGCCTAAAATATTACCAAAGCCTAAAAACCCCATAGATCCATTTGCTGCTCCATGGAAAAAGGAAGTGTCGTAACCCAATTCATTTAAAACAGAAACTACCGATTCTATTTCTTGATTTGAATAAGGGGAAGAAGTGAACGCATCTTTAAACGATGGAATTCCAGATAATACAGAAGACATTCCGTGAATAGATTTATATCCATTTGCAAAAGCATTTGGAAATATCATACTATGTGCAGCCAAAGAATCTATAAACGGCGTATAACTAACATAATTATCTATACCCATATCTTTATTAAATGCTCCAGAATATTCTCTTCCGAAACTTTCCGTAATTATTAATACGATATTTGGAGTCGTTTTTTCATTGAAATCATATTGCTTAATTGGACTTATAAAATGATCTATTTGATCTGAACTTATATCGTAATCCTTCTTTTTAAAAGTGTTTTTAAATAAGGTTCGTATAAAAGCAAAAGGAGTGTTTAATACAAAATCTGCTTGTTTAATTTCTTTTACATGACGATTTGCATCCACCAGATTAATAGGTCGAGTACTTTCTTTAAAATCACCACCTCTAATACCACCAATAGATAGCACCGTTATAATTATAATTGCTAAAGCAGAAGTTGAATAATAATATTTTGGACTTATAAAATTATTGGAAGCTACTACCTTATATTTTTTATACAGATAAATCCATAAATACGCGACAACGACAAATAATAATAACACGTGCCAATAGGTAAATAGAAACCTAAATAACATTCCTGAAACATTGGATTCATCTTTTAAAACATCTAACACGGTAATAGTGGTTCTGCTATAATTGTATTTATAGTAGATGAAATCAACAAAATTTAATGAATAAGCAATTAGGTTGGTGATGAAATAAGTATACAACAGCATTTTTTGATATTTAATTGATGCTGTAAACCTTAACGGAATTATGGAAAGTAATATAAACAGAGAGTTTACATATAGGATTGCAGTGGTATCAAAAGCCAAACCGTAATAATACAATCTGAAAAATTCTGAAACAGAATCGACACCTAAAAGCGAAAAATTATAAAAAAGAAAAAGCGCTCTAGCAACAAAATAGAATACATAAACTAACAATATTCTATAAAGTAAAACTTTGTATTCCCGTACTCTAAAAATAGTATTCATTAACTCAGTATTAATCTAGGATTCTTTGAAATTATTTCAAAAAAAATAACTTTACAAAATAACATCTTTTTTTATGTTATTTAATAAAATTAATAATTTTAAAAAACCAGTATAATTTTATAGTAAATCTTCTTTATATATTTTTTTTGAGTTTTAAAATTACTTAATAATTACATTGCTAAATGAAGCGTTAATATTAATGGACTTTTCATTTGTATTAGCGTAATTATAACCTTTCTGAATGATTAAATCTCCAACAACAGATTTATTCAACTTTAAATTAGAAGATACCGGAATTTCTAACCTTGTTTTTTTTCCGTTATAATAAAATGAATGAGCCGTTTTAGGTAAATTTAAAATGGCATCTGAATTTTCTAAAACAATATGCAAATCTGAAAAATTATTAGAAACTGAATTTATTTGTAATTTGCCTATAGATCCAGAAACAATTGCTGTTTTGTTAATCGTTCCAATGAGTACATCACTGGAAATCGCTTGAAGATTAATTTTTTCAACATTTTTAATATTACAATCTTCTACATAGTTTACATTTAAGGAACCATCAATCCAATTCTCAACAGATACAGGTGCATAAGCAGCATTGATGAGGGTTTGTCCCCCATCAATACTATTTGCTATAAAAGTTGAATAATTCAATGTAGCTTTTACATTATAAGCATCTGCCATTTTTAACTCACCATGCCGAACATTAACTTCCGTTTTAGTGTTTTTAGGCATTTTAATGATAATTGTCTTTTTTACTTTTTTAAGTTTATGGTGATTTTTACTAGCAGCTTCATGCTCCTTACTCATTTTCTCAGCCATAATTTCCATTTCCTTGGCTTGTTTTTCTAATTCTTCTGAATTTTCTTCAAATTGTTTCGCGAAATTCTCTCCCCACTCTTCCATATCTTTTCCAAATTTTTCGCCCCAAGCTTCCATTTTCGCTTCCCATTCAGCTCCATGCTTTTCTTCCCATTCCCTACCAAAATTCTCTCCCCACGCTTCCATTTTCGCTTCAAATTCTGGTCCAAAATTATCTTCCATTTGCTTTTCAAATTTTTTCATGTATTCTTCTTCATTTTCTTGATATGCATCATAATCAAAATTAATGTTTCCAACACCTCTCATTAATTCTTCTGGCATTTCGGGCATATCAAAACCTGGCATTTCAGGAATATTTATAGATTCCAATAAGGGACCTAAAAATGACATATTAAATTGCATTTCATCAGAATTGTAATCGTAATTATAATTACTCATATCTCCATGAGAATTAGAAGTAATCACGACTTTTTTACTATTTCCAAGTACATTAAAATTCCAAGCATCTAATAAATCCTTTTTTTTAGCATCCGACAAAGTGTTATCATCAATAAACGCTTCCACTTCTACTTTATTTTTATTCCAAGTTTCAAAAATTACATTGGTATAAGAAGTGTTAACTTCCACCACCATATCTTCAGATGCGTTAAAGGATTCAACATGTTTTGTTTGTCCTAAAAATTGTGTAGTAGCAAATAATAATGCTATTACAAAACTGTTTTTATGTGTTATTAATCGTTTCATGTGTTTTAAGTTTTTAAAAAAATCGGTCACCTGCTGTTCGCTATTAATCATTTTTTTAATGATAGCATTAAAGCACGCTCGGTTCATTTTCTTGAGTTTTAAATTCGTTTATTTTGCTTTTAAGTTTGAACAGCAATTCCAAACGTAATTTTAAATTATCAATTAAAGCGGTGATGGTTTCTTCTGTTGGTCCTACCTTATTTAGCTCAAGGCTAAGATTTTTATATTCTTTATCTAAAGCACTTAATTGCTTCATATAACCTTCTACTAATTCTTTATTTTTATCATCAATTTTTAAAGAAGCAAGCTGAACATTGATTCCTGCTAAATAGTATTCTTCTATTTTTTTTAAATCTGGCGATAAATCTCCTAAAGAAATTTGATTCGGTTTTGTTTTTGTTTTTTCAGTTGTATTTACAATAGGATTGCTAGTGTTATTTGTAATATTCCCTGTAAAACCTGATGAATATTGGTATCCAAAAAATGATACACTAATCAAAACCAATGCAATGGCAGCTACCTTAAACCAAGGAAAAGAATTCTTTTCTATGGGCATTTTATTATTTAGCATTGCTTCAAAACGTTTCTCATGTCCTTTTGAAAGTACTGCTTTCTCTGGGTTTTCTCCCTTCAATAATTCTCTAAGATCCTGTGCCATATTGCAAATGTTTTAAGGTTTTTTTTAATATTACTTTTCCACGATGTAAATTAGTTCTAGAGGCATTTTCAGAAATACAAAGCACCTCTGAGATCTCTTGATGATCATATCCTTCCAGTAAAAATAATTGAACTACTACTTGATATTTTTCAGGTAAATTATTAATTGCTGATAAAATTTCGGTTACGGTAGCTTCATCACTTACTTGCCAGTCATTATCATCTTGAACTATTTCAAAAACAGATTCTTCAATCGATTCTGTTTCTAGTTTTTTACTTTTTATCGTGTCTAAACATCTATTTATTACTATTCTTTTTAACCAAGCCCCAAAGGTGACGTCCCCTTTAAACTGGTCCAACTTGCTAAAAGCTTTTACAAAAGCTTCTTGCATTGCATCTTCTGCTGCGTGCTTGTCTTTTAAATAACGTTGTGCTACGATAAACATCCCGTCACAATATTGACTGTATAATGTCATTTGTGCCTTCCGATTATTATTTTTGCATTGTTCAACAAGTAATTTATCCGACAATTTTGATGGTTTTTTGGTTGCTGTTCATTCTAAAGACGACATAAAAATACGATTGTTGCAAAAATCAATATTTTTATTTCAGTATCTTTAACAATTCTAAATATAAAGCTATGAGTAAGTTTAAAAAAAGATTTTTCTGGGTATTTGGTGTCTTATTAGTAATCATATTACTTTTTAGGTTTGTAATAGGTCCTGTTATGAAAACACAAACCAAAAAACACAGTCCTGAACAAAACATAACTCATCATCAAGGAGGTCTTGAGCTTAAAGCATTTTATTGCAGTCCAAGTAAAAAAGAGCGAGTAATTTTTGGCGAATTAATTCCATACGGCGAAGTTTGGCGAACGGGTGCAAACGAAGCATCTACTTTTACTACCAATAAAGATCTTATGATAGACGGGAAAGAACTTCTAAAAGGGACCTATAGTTTATGGACCATTCCTGGCGAAGATTCATGGCAAGTTATTTTTAATTCTGAAATGTACGAATGGGGAGTTAAATTTACAGATCAAACCGCATCTCGAGATCCAGAGACTGATGTTTTAATAGTGACGATTCCAGTTTCAAAAAGTTTAACAGTTACCGAAAGCTTTACTATTTCATTTTCTGAAGCTGAAGAAGGAACTTTAATGATGTTAGCCTGGGATACTACAGTAGTACCTGTACTTTTACAAGAAAAATAAAATGAACAAAAAAGAAGCTAATAAATCGGCTTTAAATGAAAAAGAAGGAGTACCACAACCTAAATCCATAAGTGTAAAGGTTGCTTCTACCCTTAAAAAAAAACGTAAAAAGGTTCCTACTACAAAAGAGTTAATAAAAGGAATATTAAAGAAAGATAAAACTGCTTTAAGTCGTGCTATTACGTTAGTTGAAAGTACTGCTCAAAAACATCAGGATCAAGCAAGAAAAATCATTGAAGCCTGCTTACCTCATGCAAACAATTCTATACGAATAGGAATTACTGGTGTTCCAGGTGTTGGTAAAAGCACATTTATAGAACAGTTTGGAAAACTTCTTGCTCAAAAAAATTATAAAGTTGCAGTTTTGGCTGTAGATCCTAGTAGCTCCATTAGTGGAGGAAGTATTTTAGGAGATAAAACACGAATGGAAGATTTAGTAAGAGAGCCCAATGCTTTTATACGCCCTTCCGCATCAAGAGATTCATTAGGTGGTGTTGCTAGAAATACCAGAGAAGCAATTATTTTATGTGAAGCTGCAGGTTATAATGTAATTCTAATAGAAACAGTGGGTGTTGGCCAAAGTGAAACCGTTGTGCATTCCATGACAGATTTCTTTTTATTATTAAAGCTTGCTGGTGCTGGAGATGAATTACAAGGTATTAAAAGAGGAATTATCGAAATGGCCGACAGCATTGTTATAAATAAGGCTGATGGAAATAATATGACAGCTGCAAAACTTGCTAAAACCGAATTTAACAGAGCGCTTCACATGTATCCCGATAAAGGAAATAATTGGACTCCAAAAACGCTAACTTGCAGTGCTCTTAACAATGAAGGGGTTTCTGAAATATGGGAGTTGATTCAAAAGTATAATTCCATCACTAAAGAAAATGGATACTTTCATCAAAAAAGAAACGATCAAAATAAATATTGGTTGCTTCAAACTATTGAAAGTACTTTAAAAAGCAACTTTTATAATAACACAAAAATTAAAGAAGAATTAAAAAAACAATTAATTTTAATTAGTGAGCATAAAGTAACTCCTTTTGAAGCTGCTAATTATTTATTAAATATAGATGACTAAAGAATGTCTGAGTTTACCATTATAGTTCCTGTTTACAATGAAGAATTAAACTTAGAACGAGTTGAGAAGAAATTGGTTTCTTATTTGAAAATTGCTAAAAAAGAAACTTCAATTCTATTTGTAAACGATGGATCTACTGATGCTAGTCAGCAATTAATTGAAGGTATTTGTTCTAGAAATGAAAACTTCAATTTTATAAATTTCAAAGAAAACAAAGGATTAAGCGCTGCATTAAAAGCTGGTTTTGATACTATAGAAACTCCTTTACTGGGTTATATAGATTCCGACCTACAAACTTCTCCAAAAGATTTTAATATTCTTTTAGACCAAATTGATAAATACGACCTGGTTACTGGTATTCGTACCCAAAGAAAAGATTCATTTATTAAGAATATTTCCTCTACAATATCTAATAAAATACGTGTTACTTTCACACATGATGGTATGGAAGATACCTGTTGTCCATTAAAAGTTATTAAAACGGAATATGCTAAAAAAATCCCTATGTTTAAAGGCTTACACCGGTTTTTACCTGCGATGATTTTATTACAAAAAGGCACTGTTTTGCAAGTGCCTGTTCAACATTTTCCAAGAATTGCAGGAGAAACAAAGTTTGGAGTTAGAAACCGTTTATTAGGACCTATCACAGATTGTTTTGCGTATTTATGGATGAAAAAGAAATATATAAATTATGAAGTAAATAAAAAAGGGTGAACGATTACTTCATATATTCCATTGGCTTAATAGCACAAATCCTTTTTTCAGTTAGACTATTGGTTCAATGGATTTCTTCAGAAAAAGAAAAAAAAGTGGTCGCTCCTACTTTATTTTGGAGCTTAAGCTTAATCGCTTCTTTTCTACTTTTTATTTATGGGTATTTTAGAAATGATTTTGCAATTATGCTGGGTCAATTTATAACGTATTATATCTATATCCGAAATTTACAATTACAACATCAATGGGGAAAACTACCGAAAGGCATTCGACTCTTTTTTATTTATTTTCCTATTTCTATATTGATATTTACTTTCCTGAAAAGAGAATACGATATCACACAACTTTTTAATAAAGAATATATTTCTAGTTGGTTATTGGTTTTAGGGATTGTTTCACAACTAGTATTTACATTCCGATTTATTTACCAATGGATTTTTTCAGAAAGAATTAAAACTTCAGAACTTCCATCTGGATTTTGGATGATAAGTTTATTGGGAGCAACATTAATTCTAATATATGCGATTTTCAGAAAAGATCCTATTTTGTTTATTGGTCAAATTTTTGGACTGGTAATTTATAGTAGAAATCTAATGATTTTGAAAAGACAATAATTAAAACTTTTTCTGAGCGATTAATTGTAGTTTGTAAAATCCCCATCCGATTATACTTCCAAAGAAAAACCCGGTAAGTACATCTAAAGGATAATGAACGCCTACATAAATCCTACTATAACCCACTAAAAATGCCCAAAGCAATAAGATAAACGGCAAATAATAATACTTATGACGCAATAATAAACCTAAATAAACCGCTATTCCCATAGAGTTAATCGCATGTCCAGAAAAATAACTAAAAACGCCTCTTTTTTCAACCACCATTCTCATTAACCCATCTAAATCTTGATTAGCCCATGGGCGCATTCTCTGAAAACCATTTTTAAATAAATTAGCCAATTGATCTGAAGTCGTGATCATTAAAGCAGCACCAACTAAAACAATTAATGTTCCTTTTAAACCATAATTTTTATAAACTAAATATAAAAGAAAAGCATATAATGGAATAAATGTGAGCTTGTTAGTAATAACCCTCCACAGATTATCCCAAGGTTCACTTCCTAGGTTATTAAGGAAAAGAAAAAGATCAGTATCATATTTTATTAATTCCTCAATCATTTTCGTATTGCGCTACTTCCCTATCATAAAACTTACTCGCTTCTTCGATGGCTATTTCGGTTTCTTCTTCTAACTCCTTTTGATCTTCTTTATCAAATTCTTCTAACCATTCTACCTCATCATTTTGAAGATTGATAATAAAACGAGGGAATTCTGTATGGATCACAAAAATAGCTTCAGGAAATTCGGTGTTATCGCCTAATATAAATTTTGGAAGTGTCATGATTGTTGATTTAATTTAAGCACAAATCTACAAATTAAATATTGAGCTAAAACATAAGTCATCATGATTAATAATGGATAAAATGATTGCTTTTTATAAAATAAGTTTAATGCTAATATTGTATCTGAAGTAATGAAGATAAGAACTCCTACCACTAAAAGCAGTGAAATTTTTGTTTTGGTTTGTAAATATAGAACTAATGAAACGATTCCAAAAAATGAAATAGTCATTGCATAAACGATTACAGGAATTTTCATGGAACCCAATCCAGCATATAAAACATTTATTAAAACTAAAAATAGTATTAAGAATGGAATACTCGCAATTAGAAACTCTTTTGGTTTGGTATTTTGAAACATTTTAAGAACCATAATTATATAAAATACATGGGCAATTAAAAAGAATAACAATCCAAAAATAAAGTAAGTCTCTCCAGTTCCTAACAATAAAACATCTCCCAGAAAACTAAAAAAGAGTCCTAGTGCAAAATGTATATTTATCTTTTTAGTATTTGAATAATAGTACCAAAACAAAGTGATCATCAACATAGGTTTTGCAAAATTTATCATCATTTGCTTTTCTAGATAGATTCCGAAAAAATCTACTACGCAAAATAAAATAAAAGCTATTAATGGAACTATTTTATTCATTTTGTAATAAAGAGTTTTGTGCGATTAATTTATTGGAAAGGTAATTAAATCGAACAAACAACAAGATACCAGAAGAGGTTAAGCCTGCTAATAGTCCAATCCAAATTCCAGCACTTTTATAATCTGTATATAAACTTAAGTAATAGGAAATAGGAAAACCAATAACCCAATACGAAATAAAAGTCATAAGCGTTGGTATTTTAACGTCTTGCATTCCTCTTAAAGCTCCTAGAGCAACTACCTGTATGGTATCTGTAATTTGAAAAACGGCAGCAATCAATAATAATTTAGAAGCGATGGTAATTACTTCATAATTATCAACCATTTTTGTTGGGTCATTTAAATCTAAATACATTTTTGGAAGCATTCCGCTAAAAAGGAAAAATAAAATTGCAAAAACGACACCAAATATAGTAGCAATCATAAAAATTGAAAAAGCAATTCTTCTCAATTCTATATACCGTTTTAATCCTTTTTGATTTCCAACTCTTATCATTGCAGTAACACTTAATCCCATAGCGACCATAAAAGTCATTGAGGACAGGTTTAAAGCAATTTGATTGGCAGCTTGAGGGTTTTTACCCAAAATTCCTGAAAGCCAGATAGCAGCGGTAAAAATAGCAACCTCAAAAAACATTTGCATCGCTGAAGGAAAACCTAAACTATACAGTTTTTTAATCATTTTTTTAGAAAGTGTAAAAAACTTAATATTTAAAACAAATGCTCTTGATTTATGATGTTGAGATAATAAATACCATAAGTAAATAACCATAACAACCCTCGAAACCAAGGTACCAATAGCAGCTCCTACAATTCCCATTTCCGGGAATCCAAATTTTCCAAATATGAATAAATAATTTAATACTATATTGATTACATTCCCAATTAAGGTAGCATACATTGGGTATTTAGTCATCGACATTCCATCACTAAATTGCTTGAATGCCTGAAAAATAACTAATGGAATCAAGGATGCTGCTACTAAATTTAAATAAGGTATTGCTAATTCAACTACTTCGGGAGGTTGTTTCATTAAATACAGAATTGGTTCTGCTAAAAACACTCCTAAAAACAATAGGATACTTATTACTGTACATAGAAAAAGACCGTGTTTAAAAGTAGATTTTCCAACTTCAAAGTTTCCTTCGCCATCTGCTTCTGCTATTAAAGGGGTTATTGCCGTAGAAAATCCGATCCCTAAAGACATAGCAATAAACATAAAACTATTTGCAAGAGATACTGCTGCAAGCTCTGCCGTACCTATTTGACCAACCATAACATTATCGACAAACGCAACCATGGTATGACCTAACATTCCTAATATTACAGGATATGATAGTTTTAAATTGTATTTAAATTCTTTTGTATAATCGGTTAAGGTCAATTAATTATATTTTGAGGGCTAAGGTAAAAAACACATTTAATAAAAAACAAAATGTTTACTATATTTAGAAAATAAAAATCATATTATGAAGTACAACGTTAGTACTATTGAAGAATATATTGCTCAATTACCTGAAGATCGAATTAATCCATTTACTAAATTAAGACAAACAATTTTAGAAAATTTACCTGAAGGTTTTGAAGAAGGATTGGGTTATGGCATGCCTGCATATTATGTGCCTTTTTCAAAATATCCCGATGGATATCATTGCGATCCAAAATTACCATTGCCTTTTATAAATATTGCTTCTCAAAAGAATTTTATAGCTTTTTATCATATGGGAATTTATAGCAATCCAACATTATTAAATTGGTTCACTAAAGAATATCCTAAATACATAAAAACAAAATTAGACATGGGTAAAAGTTGTATTCGGTTTAAAAAAATGGATCAGATTCCTTATGATTTATTAGGTGAATTAGTTTCAAAAATGACGGCTGAACAATGGATTAACATTTATGAAGAAAACATAAAAAAATAGAGACCATAACTTTGAAGCCTCTATTTTCAAACTAACCAACTAACAATTTTAAAAAAACAACCAATAAAAGTTTCAATAAATTGAGAGCATATTCTTAACAAAACAATTTTATTTATAATGAAACAAAAAATTAAGAATATTTTTAATTAAATATTAAAACTTAATTATTGATTGCGAGGTAAATAAATCAATAATTCCAATAACTAAAGTTAACACTTATAAACCTTAACGCTCCCGATTCATGGTTACTCCATGAAATTATTTTTTTACACAAAAAAAACAGGCCATTTAGAATAGTTTCTAAAAGACCTGTTTTTAATTATTAAACTAATTTCTATTTTCTAATACTAGAAAATAATTAATCATTAGTTCTTAATGCTATATACATTTTATTTCCTGTAGCTATTTCTGATGTTGAATCAAAAGCCAACACTAAAGGTGTATATTCATTTGTTAAGTTAATATTGTATGCATTAAAAACCAATTGTCCTGAACGTTCATTAGCAGGTACTACAACTGTTGCATCAAAAGAATAACTATCGGGTGACAAACCAGATTCTTCTTCTACTACACTTACTTGAAAAGTTCTTTCTGATGTAGAACTGTTTGAAACAAAATAAGGTAATGGAAAATTAATTTCAGGATTATTCTCCGATAATGGAAGCTCTAAAGTAGCTGATAAAGTGAATCCAATTACATTAGTGTGATTTGAATTTATTTCATCAAAGTCTGTAGAACAAGAGGTCACAAACAATACAGCTATTAATACTGCAAATATTTTATTTAAATTTTTCATATGTTTAAGAATTTAATTAATAGCCTGGGTTCTGTTGTAAATTAGGATTTACATCTAATGATTGTTGAGAAATAGGTAATTGGAATAGATTACTTCCTGCCGACAATGTTAATACATCTGAAGGAGTACCTGTACCATCTGCAAAATCTCCAGCAATTGTTCTATTTACTGAAAGCCCCCATCTTTTAAGATCAAAAAAGCGTTGGTATTCAAAAGCAAATTCCAATCTACGTTCTAGACGTATTGCATCTTTTAATGCATTTCCTGTTTCGCCACTAGATGGTGTAATATATCTATTTACTCTTACTTGATCCAATGCTGTTCTAGCAGCAGATTCATTTCCTAAATTAAAATAAGCTTCCGCTTTATTTAAATAAACCTCAGCGGCACGTAATATTTTATAATCTACCTCACCATTGGTTTGTCCAGGTCTTCCAAATAATTTTTTAATTCCATTATATTGGTTACCTCCACTTGAACCTGCAAAAGTATATGCCTCTTTTCTTATATCATCTTCGATAAATAAATTATTTAATTGAAAAGATGCAACATATTCAGGAATTAAAGCAGTCATACTTCCTTGACTCCAAGTTACTCCAATACTATTTCCAAGTATTGGATCTGCATTTGGAATATAAAAAACCAATCCATCTTGATTAGTATCTTCCCATACACCAACAACATTATCTCTAGAAGCAACACTAACATTAACATCATTAGCTGCATTAACTGCATTCTGCCATTGTCCCATATAGAGGTATACTCTTGACAATAGAATATTTACAGCATCTTTACCCATTCTTCCTTCAGGGTTTGATCCGTTTATCTTAGATTTCGCATCTAAAAGGTCTTGTAAAATTAAATCATAAGATTCTGAAACAGAAAGTCTTGCTGGTTCAATATTAGGATCTGGCTCTGTCACATAAGCTATTCCTAAACTTGAATTAGCATCACCAGATTGCGTTGGAATTTTTCCAAAAACAGTCACTACATTAAAATGTGCTAATGCTCTTAATGCTTTTGCCTCAGCAATCACGTTATCTTTACTTTCGCCTTCAAAATTCTGAACAAAATATAAGATTTGATTTGCTCTAAATATAAGTGTGTAAGCATCCGAATATGTTCCTCCTAAAGTTGAATTAGAATTATATTCGTAATCGTGTAAAGTACGTTTTGTAAAACGTCCTAGTTGTGCTAATGTTACATTATCAGCTAATATATCTGGAGCGCTTAATAAGGATCCAGCGTCACCACTTCCATATAAACCATCTCTTGTAAGTGCCGAATATGCTCCACGTAAACCGTTTTCAAAATCTTGAGCAGTTACATATGCATTTTCAGTTGCAAATTCATCGTATGGTAATTGATCTAATTCATCTTGACAGGATGTAAATAATCCTGTAAAGATGACTATGATTAATAATATTTTTAAGTATTTTTTCATTATTATTTTTTTTTATGATTAGAAACTTACATCTATTCCAAATTGGATAGATTTAGTATTTGGATAACTGTATAATGTTGCTTCTCCTGGTGCAACGGTGTCTGCAAAATTAATGGTTTCACCAGATGAAATACCTACTTCAGGGTCCCCATAAAATTCAGTAAAAGTTAATAAATTTTGTCCTTGAGCAAAAATTCTCATAGTATTTAAAGGTATTTTCTCTAAGTATTTACTTGGGAAAGTATATGAAAGAGTTAAATTTCTCATCCGAATATAATCTCCTTTTTCTAGGAATCTATCTGAATTAACTGAATTGGCTTCATTTTGATAGATTGGGCTAGGATGAACATTTGTGTCTCCTGGGTTTTGCCAATAATTGAAAGCAGATATAGCTTGATTATCATCTATATTAATACCATCTGAATTTAAACCTGAACGAACTATGTTATTTATCCAGTTTCCGGACTTAAAAACAAAATCTGCTCTTAACCCCCAACCTTTATATTTTACTTCATTAAAGAATCCTCCTTCTTTATCAGCTATGGTAGACTTTCCTTGTAAAACTCTATTTTCACCTTCAGGTAGATCACCTGATCTATAAACTTCACCATCTGCGCCATAATATAAAGGTGCTCCATTATTAGGATCTACACCAGCATATCTAACTAAGTAATGCTCATTAATCATAGCTCCTTCTCTAAATAAAATATTAAATGCATTATCTGGTATTACATCTTCACCATCAGGAAGTTCAACGATTTCGTGATCAAGGAAGAATATATTTCCTCCAACAGTCCATTTCCAATTATCGTTTCTTATGATATCTCCTTGTAAAGCAAATTCAAAACCTTTATTTTGAATTTCTCCTAAGTTTCCAAATATAGATCCAACTCCAGCTTCATCAGTAGAAGGGATTGCAAATAAAAGATCTGTTGTATTTCTAACAAAATAATCAGCAACACCTCTTACTCTACTATTAAACATATTATATTCTATACCAAGATTAAGTGTAGCTGTCGTTTCCCATTTAAGATCTGGATTACCAATATTAGAAGGTATGGTTGCAGAACCACCTGGGTAAGAACCAAACGCAACATTATCTTGAGCTGCGTAACGTGATATACCATTACGATTACCAACAGTACCATAAGATCCTCTAATTTTTAAATCGTCAATAACTTCAACGTTAAAGAACTCTTCTTTTGCTATATTCCATCCTAAACTCCCACTATAAAAAACTCCCCATCGATTATCTACCCCAAAGTTTGATGAACCATCATAACGTATAGAAGCTGATGCTAAATATTTCTCTTTAAAGTCATAATCAACAAATAATCCATAAGAAACTAAAGTAAGTATGTTTTTTGTAGTTTCACCTTCTGTTACTTGAGCAGCATTAATTTGTGTTGTCAATAATTCTGAAGGAAAACCAATACTTCTTAACCTATAACCATTATTTTCATTATAGTTATATTCAAATAACCCTAAAGCGTTAAAATTTTGATTGTCTGTTTCGTAATTATAATTTAACCTATTACTCATAGTTAAATCAAAACGATAGGTACCAGTATCTAATTTACTTCCTGGATTATCTGGATCTCCAATTATAGCATCTAATATTCCTCCTGGTTTTGAATAACTTTCAGTCCTTCTATTAATACTATTTATCGAAGTATTAAAACCATAGCTTAATCTATCTGAAAATTTTATTTCTGCATCAACACTAGATAAAAGATTATTTCTAATTTCAAATGCTGGTTCAGATAATAAAGCCCCTCTCACATTAAAAGTAGTATGTGTTGGGCTATAAACTGCATTTCCATTTTCATCCAAAACGGTATTACCATCTTCATCTAACACAAATTCAGTTTCGTAAGCATTATACATATACATTGCTCTAAAAGGATTTTGAGTGTTATTTCTATCACGAGGTTCATCACTAGTAGATCTTGAATAACCTACATTAACTCCTAATTTTAGCCAATCTTTTGCATCAAAATTTAAGTTCAACCTTGTATTGATTCTTTCAAAACCATCTATTTGGTCAATAATTCCCGTGTTTTTATCATGTCCTACAGCAAAATAATAATCCATTTTATCTACACCACCTGACATAGAAATGTTATTACTTTGAGTGTATCCCTGTTTTAACATCAGGTCTTGCCAATCTGTTTCATGATCTAACAAAAATTGTCTTTCAGGGCTTCCCGGTGCTGTAGTAACTCCTGGTGAACTACTCGCAGCAGAAATTCCTAAAGCATATAATTCTGCTTCGTATTGCATTTTCTGCGAAGCATTCATTACATCAAAATTTGGTTTAATTCTATTTGTAAAACCAAACCTGGAACTAAACCTAACCTCAGCATCTTTGTTTCTTTTACCAGATTTTGTTGTGATTACAACAACACCATTAGCTCCTCTAGAACCATATCTTGCAGTTGTAGCAGCATCTTTAAGAATCGATAAGTTTTCTATATCTTGATTAGATATAGCTCCTAAATCTTGTTCTCTAACTACTGCGCCATCTACAATATATAGTGGAGAAGATGCACCAGCACTTAGTGAACCTATTCCTCTTATTCTAACAAATGCTCCTTCTCCAGGTTTTCCATTTGCAGCTGTTACTTGAACACCTGCAGCTTTACCTTGTATTAAATTATCAATACTAGTTGAAGGTGCTAGTTCTGCAATTTCAGCTGCAGAAATAGAAACAACTGCAGATGTTTGTACGGTCTTATTTCTTCTTGAATAACCAGTAATAACCACCTCTTCAAGTTCCGCAGTATTTTCTTGCATTTGTATATTAAAACTATTACTTGATGTTAGAATTGTTCGTTCAATTTTATCATACCCAATAAAACTAAATACAACAGTTTTATTTACTTCCACATCAAGAATATAATTTCCGTCAAAATCTGTTTGGGTACCATTAGTTGTTCCTTTTTCAATAATGTTCACTCCCATAAGGGGTTCACCTCTAGTATCTGTTACGATACCGGATATTGAAGTTTCTTGGGCTAACACAAAAGTGATATTAAAAAACATAAGCACTAACCATTTAATATTGGTTTTTTTCATATTCAAAAATTTTAGTTATTATTAATATTATTCTCTTTTCATTCAAAAAAAGCCAAAAGTAAACGGGTTGGTTATTTCAAAATATTTCCGTTTAAAAACAAAGTTAAAAGGATCTCAAGATTAATTTACTTAAGGCCTCTTTCGAATGTTATTTAATGATAAAACTATAACTGTTTATCAATTTAAAGTATGATAATTATCATAACAACCCTAATAACATAATTGATTTTTTTTTTGATGTATTGTAAAGAAATAATAAATAACAATAGGATGGGTTAAGACCCATAATCATTACCAATACCGAAGAATAGTTACTTAATTTTTACGCGCTTAATGAAGCTATGTACTGGGAAGGTGTTTGAGATAGTAACTTTTTAAAAGATTTATTAAAAGTTACCTTATTATTAAAGCCTACTTCATAAGCAATATCAATAATATTCAAGTTCTTATGAGTATCATTTTTAATAATTGTTAATGCTTCTTCAATTCTGTATTTATTAATTAATTCGAAAAAATTTAAATCGAAATGTTCATTAATAACTTGAGAAGTATTATGCCTATTAGTATCTAATTTTAAAGATAATATCTCTAGGCTAATGTTGTTTTGTCTATAAATTCTTTCCTCTTCTAAAAGGTAAATTAATTTTTCTTTTAGATCGTTTGAAAAACTAGATGTTAATCCAGATTTTTTATACTTATTTTTAATTTCTTCAAAAAATCCTTGAGCGAATAATTTTGGTGTTAAATAAGCCATATATCCAACATACAAAACCATTAAAGCCATTGCAATAATTTGTAAATGGAATAAAAACTCAATTCTAGGAATACTATCTGAAGCAACGATAAGCCCATAAATACAATAGAATACAACATATGAAGAAACTAAATATGCAATGCCTTTAAGCCAGTTGTATTTTTCTATTGAAATTTTATGATCCTTTTTAACTTTTAATAAAAATATCCTTCCTATTAATACTGCGTAAGTTAATAAGGAAGCAAATTTAAATACTATGGTAAATGCATGAATTTTATCTAAAGACAAAGTACTAACATCTAACATGATTTTTAGTTTTTCTTCAGCTGAAATAAAATAATAAGGATAAACATTATAAAGTATAATAGCAGTTGGAATAATATGTATTAGATCAATTTTTCTAAATGAATAATTAAGTGCAATTTTTTTATAATAAAAATAAATTAAGGGCCCATATAACAATGAAAATGAAATGGATAATAAATAAGTATGTGGATAGCTATATCTAAGGTTTGTTAAAAAGAAAAATAAATCTAAAATAAAAATAGAATGCATCAACACAAATAAGCTAATTAGTATTGTAGACGTATTATTGTTCTTGTTTTTTAAATTTAAAACTGTGAAGATAAAAAACCCTATTAATGAAGTAAATAAATAGAATAAGTTTATTAAACTAAAATTTACTTTATACTTAGATTGTAATTCTTTAAACTCTTGAGAATCTGCGATTTTTTCAAAAACATCATTATTTACAAAGCCTACGTGAAATGAAGATTTTATGAATTTTTCAATAAATATAGAAGCATTTTTTACATCTCCTTTCTGTGCATAGTCAATTGCTTTCCATCTAAATATTTGAACAGAATCATTTGAAAAAGAGTTTTGGAAAATCTTTTTATTTATCACGGCTGTATATATTGACAATTCTTCATTATTAAATGAATGAAAATTACCAACGTTGTTACCATTAAATTCTAGTAAACTTTCTTCGGCAAAAACATTGCTGAAATTTGAATTAAATACTAGAATCACTACAATAATAACAAACCGAAGTTCTATCAATATTTTAACTAATGCTCTCAATCTATTGTTAAATTTCAATAAATATACAATCCGATTGCCAATAAAAAAAGAAAATAGTGTGCCCCGATAAAAGTTTACCTCTGTATTTATGAAAAGCTTGCTAAGGAAAAAAGGGTTGAAAATTGAATAAAATCAATGTAAACAAGCATTTTAAAACTTCTATTAAAGATTAATTCATTAGGTTTTATATTAATCTGCTATCATTTTATTAAAATCAAAACAACATTAATTAACTACCATAAAACAAGTATTTATTATAAACAATGCTTTTTATTGGGTGAAAACTATTTTACATTATACTTATCCATCAAATAAATAATACTTGTCATAGCTGCTGCACCCAATTCTAATTCACGTTTATTTACTTTATCAAAAGTATCATTAGCAGCATGGTGATAATCAAAATAACGCTGTGAATCAGGGCTTAATCCTGCTAAAACAGTAGCCATGCCTTCTTTTTTTAATGGACCTATATCTGCTCCACTTCCTCCTTTTACAAACCTATTAATTAAATAAGGTTCAAATAATACGTCCCAAGATTTAATTTGAGCAAAATGTGTATCACTTGCATCAAAAGAAAATCCTCTTGGAGTAAACCCACCAGCATCACTTTCTAAAGCAAATACATGCTGTTCGTTTTTTCTTTTTGCTTCGGCTGCATATTTATTCCCTCCTCTTAATCCATTTTCTTCGTTCATAAACATGACTGCTCTTATCGTATGTTTTGGTTTATACCCAATTTTCTTCAAAATTCGTAGTACTTCCATTGATTGTACACATCCTGCTCCGTCATCGTGTGATCCATCACCCAAATCCCAAGAATCTAAATGGCCTCCAACTACAATAAATTTGTCTGGATTTTCACTTCCAGTAATTTCACCTATCACATTATAAGACTGAACATCTGGAAAAGTTCTACAATTCTGATTAAAATAAAATAATAAATCAGGTTGCAATTTTAGTGTTACACTTAAATAATTTGCTCCATTTGTACTTATTGCACAAGCAGGAATGCGAAGATTTTCTGGTGTATCACCATAACTCATTGCTCCTGTATGAGGAAAATCGTCTTGACGTAAACTCATAGATCTAACGATAACCCCCGCAGCTCCATATTTTGCAGCTTCAGCAGCTCCAGAATACCGTTGACCAACTGCACCACCATAAGCGCGCATAGTTTGAATCAAATCCTCTTGCATTGGGCGATTATAAAAAACAATTTTTCCTTCTATTTTCTCTCTACCTAAACCCTCTAATTCTTCAAAGCTTTTAACCTCTACAACTCCTGTTTTTAAACCTCCATATGGAGTTGGCACCGATCCTCCTAATGCACAAATATCTGCCAATGAAGTTACTCCTGGAGATGTTTCAATATAAGAATACTCTTTTGCTCCTCGTGTCCATTTAGGAACCATTACTGGTTGCAACCAAACTTTGTCAACTCCCAATTCTTCCATTTGTTCCTTAGTATAAGTAACTGCTAATTCAGCACCTAAGGATCCTGAAAGCCTACTACCAATATTATTAGACATATAATCTAACCATTCATAACTAGCACCATCAGATAAAGAAGTATCAAATATTTTTTTTATTACAGTTGAATCTTCCTTATTTACTTTTTGAGAAATTCCTGTTGTAGTAATAGAAATTAATAAAATTAATAATAATAATTTTTTCATATGATGGTTTTAGATGGTTATTCGTTTTCTAGTTGTTTTTTATAATCTGAAATATTAGCTTCAATTTTAGGAGCCAATTCAGGTTCTTTAATATCTTTATATTTCTTTAATTCTTGAAGCAATATTGAAGCAACAATAAATCTAGCTGCAGGTTTATTGTCTGCAGGAATAATGTACCAAGGAGCATGGTTTTTTGAAGTTCGGTTGATAGCATCCTGATAACAATCCATATACTGGTCCCAAAGTTTTCTTTCAACTAAATCGCCAGCCGAAAACTTCCAGTTTTTATTGGGTAAATCCAATCTCCTCAACAAACGTCTTTTTTGTTCCTCTTTTGAAAGATTCATATAAAACTTAAAAATAAGCGTCCCATTAGCTGCTAGTGTTTTTTCAAAAGCATTTATTTGGTCGAAACGATTATTCCAAAAATTTTTATCTACATCTTCAATATTATTTATACCAGGTAATTTTTCTCCCAAAATATAATTTGGATGGACTCGAGTCACCAAAACATTTTCATAATGTGTTCTATTAAAGACTCCAAATTTACCTCTGTCAGGCAATGCTATATAATGACGCCATAAAAAATCATGATTTTTTTCTAGTTCTGTCGGAACTTTAAAGCTAATTACATCTACTCCACTTACATTAAAATCTTTAAATACCTCTCTTATCAAACTGTCTTTACCAGAAGTATCCATTCCTTGCAAACAAACTAATACTGCATATTTACCATGAGCAAAAAGGGTGTTTTGTAGTTTCCCTAATTTTACTCTTTCCTTTTCTAGGTATTTCTCTAATTTTTTATCTGACTTATTAAAGTCCTCAAAAGTACTGCTATCTCTAATAGAAAATGATTCTTCAACTTTATAATCTGATATCAAAATCTCTTTCATGTTTCAAAAATTATGGTTTTAATGGTTGCAAGCTATTCACTTTTGGTTACTTCCTTGAGTGTGAAAAAACTTTAATATACTCGTTTTATAGGTTTTATTTACTAGCAAATAAATTTACATCATTTTCGGAAACCTCATCTCCACCTAAAATAATTAATCGTTCAACTACATTTCTAAGTTCTCTAATATTTCCAGTCCAATCATATTCTTGCAATAATAAAATTGCTTTTTTGGAGAAGTTTTTATGAGCGATACCTTGTTCTTCAGTGATTTTATTCCTGAAATGTTCAATTAGTAAAGGAATATCATCTCTTCGATCATTTAATGCTGGAACTTTAATTAATATTACAGCTAGCCTATGAAATAAATCTTCTCTAAAGTTTCCCTCTGCAATTTCCTTTTTTAAATTTTTATTAGTTGCTGCTAATACCCTAACATTTACTTTAATATCTTGATCACTACCAACTCTGCTTATTTTATTTTCTTGAAGAGCTCTCAAAACTTTTGCTTGTGCAGATAGACTCATATCTCCTATTTCATCTAAAAAGATAGTTCCGTTATTAGCTGCTTCAAATTTTCCAGCTCTATCTTTTACTGCTCCTGTAAAACTTCCTTTTTTATGACCAAACAACTCACTTTCTATTAATTCGCTTGGTATTGCTGCGCAATTAACTTCTATTAAAGGTCCTTTAGAACGATCACTTTTTTCATGGAGCCAATGAGCCACCAACTCTTTTCCAGTACCATTTGCTCCAGTAATTAATACTCTTGCTTCACTTGGAGCTACTTTCTCTATCATTTCTTTAATATGAATAATAGAAGGAGACTCTCCTATCATTTCATATTTTTTACTAACTTTTTTCTTTAGTCGCGTATTTTCAACAACCAATTCTTTACTATCTAATGCAATGCGAACTGTATTTAATAACCGATTTAAATCTGGTGGTTTCGATATATAATCAAATGCACCTAATCGCATAGCGTTCACTGCTGTATCTAAATCACCGTGACCAGATATCATAACAATTGGTGTTTCTGGTTTTATTTTTTTTGAAGCTGTTAACACTTCAATACCATCCATTTTAGGCATTTTTATGTCACATAAAACAAGATCAAAATCTTCATTTTTAATTAACTCAATTCCTTTTAGTCCATCTTCTGCTTCCGAAACCTTATAATTAGTGCTTTCTTCAGAAAGTATTTTAACCAATACTCTTCGTATTGCAGCTTCATCTTCTATGATTAATATTTTTGACATATTTTTTTTAGTAAATGTGGAATTAATTATGGTTTTTGATTGGTTTGATAAAGATGAACATCTCTTTGTGGGAAAGGAATAGTGATGTTATTTTCTTTAAATATTTGATCAATTTTAAATCTTATTTCACTTTTTGTTCTTGGAGAACTAAAGCTTTCATTGACGAAAATGTTTAAATTAAAAATTAATGCAGAATCTCCAAAATCATCAAAAGTTACAAACGCTTTTGGTCTTTTTAAAACACTGGAATGTGAACTTGCACAACTCAGTAATAATTCCTCTACTTTCTTTGTATCACTACCGTAAGCTAATCCAATCGTTATCGATTCTCTTGTTGTATTACCATTTTGAGTAAAATTATAGATGGAGTTTCTAATAAGTATATGATTTGGGATAATTATAATTTTATCATCTCTTGTAATAGCTCTAGTAGTCCGAAGTTTAATTTCTATTACTTTACCTACTTTATCTTCTACTTCAATAACATCACCCACTAATAAAGATTTATCTAAAATTATAAATATTCCACCGATTACATCCTGAAAAAGATCTTGAAGCGCTAATCCTAATCCCACTAATAACGCAGCAGAAGCAGCTAAAACTGGAGTAATATTTACACCTGAATGACTTAAAATAAAAAAGAATACTATTATATAGGTAACATAAGAAATAAACCTGAATATACTTATAAACTTATTTTTATCGGCTAGGTCTAATTTCCGAGTAACTAGTTTTCTTGTCCATTTAAGTATAAACTTTGCTAAAACTAAAGAAAATAACAAGGCTAAAATTAACCCTACAGAAATATGAATTTTATTATTACCCTCACCAAAATGGATACCATAATCTAGAAACTTTTCTATATTAACCAATATATCTTCTTTTATAACTTCTTCTACATTAGTTGCAACTTCCTCCAACTTTTCTACTACCTTTTCCTGCATAATTAATATTTAAGCCATTTAATGATCTCCCTATAGCTTGCTTTTTTACCATACATCAATATTCCTACTCTATATATCTTTGAAGCAAACCAAACAGTTGCCATAAAAGTAGCAAATAAAATTACTAACGATAGTATTTGTTGCCATAAAGGTACTCCAAATGGTATACGCATTAACATAACAACTGGTGATGTTAAAGGAATATATGAAAACACCTGTGATACAATACCGTGTGGATTATCCATAACCGTGAAAAAACCAACATATATTCCCAATATTAATGGCATTAAAATAGGCAACATAAATTGCTGTGTATCAGTTTCATTATCAACTGCTGCGCCAATGGCTGCATATAATGAGCTATAAAGTAAATACCCTCCTATAAAAAAGAATATAAACATGATTATTAAATTCGTAATTGGTAAATTATTTATTTCTAATAATACCTCTGAAATCAATTGTTGCGATTTAGAAGTATCGCTTAAAAGTTCTTGTTGTTGAGATTGCATTGCTGATGGGTCAATCCCAAAAATGGAAGAAATCGCTGTACTCAAAAGTAACATGATAACTATCCAAACAGCAAATTGAGTTACTCCTGCTAGGGTAGTTCCAAATATTTTTCCTAATAATAATTTTATCGGTTTAACAGAAGAAATAATAATCTCAATAATTCTGCTTGTCTTTTCTTCAATGACACTTCTCATTATCATATTACCGTAAATAATGATGAACATAAAAAGTAAATACCCTGCAATTCCTCCAAATATTAATTTTAAGCCTGAGCCTAGTTTTGACGTTTTCTTACCCTCAAAGGTTTCAATTTTTGCGTCTATATTAATTCTTAATTCCTCAATCTGTTTGGCATCAATTCCAGATTGTTCTAGTTTTAAAACATTCACCTTATCCTCTATTTTATTTTCAATACTTCTCATAATACTTATGGAAGGAGAATCTTCTGAATAAAAGGTAATAGATTCTGAAAGATCGTCTAATACTGGTGCTTTTGGAATAAACAAGAGTCCATATACCTCAGATGTTTCGGTTGCTAATTTTGCTTCATTTAATGAAACATTTTCTAAATTGGTGTAATTAATGGTTTCAGAATCTTCAAAAGAATTAGTAAACAAACCACTTTCATCAAGGATGTTTATGGTGTTTATAGTTTCGTTATTTAATTGAGATAAATACGCTACTAAGGTAAAAATACCGACCATTATAATAGGACTTAAAAAAGTCATTATTATAAATGATTTATTACGCACCTTATTTAAATACTCTCTTTTTATAATTAATTGTAAATGATTCATGATGCTTCTTAATTATTTTGAATAGTTTCAATGAATATATCGCTAACGGAAGGTATTACTTCTTCAAAATGGGATAGTTGACCAATTGACGTAAGGTAAGTTACTAAATCGTTTGTAGAAGAGGCTTCTGATAATTTTATTTTATACTGTTTCTCTTCATTAATACTCTTAAAATAAGTTGGCACAGCATTAAATTTTTCTTTTAATAGTGCTTGAATACTTTCTGGGTTATTTGGTGTAATCCCCACCTTGAATGTATTGGATTTATAAGCTCTTTTAATATCTATTAATTTTCCATCTAATATTTTATTTGACTTATCTATTAATGCGATATGATCACACATTTCCTCAACCGATTCCATACGGTGTGTAGAAAATATTACTGTTGCTCCTTCATCTTTTAATCGTAAAATTTCATCTTTTATTAAGTTGGCATTAATAGGGTCAAAACCACTAAAAGGTTCGTCAAAAATTAACAGTTTTGGTTGGTGTAAAACCGTAACCACAAACTGTATTTTTTGAGCCATTCCTTTGGATAATTCTTGAATCTTTTTATTCCACCAACCATCAATCTCCAATCTATCAAACCAGAATTTAAGTCTTTCTTTCGCTTCTGTTTTAGTAAGCCCTTTTAATTGAGCTAAATACATTGCTTGTTCGCCAACTTTCATAGATTTATACAAACCTCTTTCTTCGGGTAAGTACCCTATATTTTTAACATCGTTGGGATGCAATGGTTTTCCGTCTAACAATATAGAACCAGAGTCTGGCATTGTTATTTGGTTAATGATTCTAATTAATGTGGTTTTTCCTGCGCCGTTAGGACCTAATAATCCAAATACAGAACCTTTTGGCACTTCAATACTTACATTATTTAAAGCTTTAAAAGATCTGAAAGATTTAGATACATTATTAGCAACTAATAGATTATTCATAGTTTAATTTTCAAGAGAGTAAATATATAAATTTGTAAATAAAGCTATATTGCTATTAAGTTTTATTTAAATAGTTTGTTGTAAAATCAAGAGGAATGTTACAAGAAGTTAATAAATAAAAGCAAAAACACGTATAAAAACAAAACCCACCCTTTAATTTAATAAAGGATGGGAAAAAATTGCTATGAAAAAGAAAAATATCACTACTAATTAATAGTGATTCTCAAATATAATAAAATTTTTCTATAAACGTTAGTTTATGAAAACATATCTTTCACTTTTTCAAAAAATGATTTATCTTCTTTCTCAGGTTTAGGTTCAAAATTATCGTCGTCAGTCATTTTCTTAAAAAATTCTGTTTGTTCTTTATTCAATGTTTTTGGCGTCCAAACATTTATATGAACTAGTAAGTCACCAGTTCCATAATTGTTTATACTAGGAATACCTTTATTACGAAGACGCAGTATTTTTCCACTTTGCACCCCTTGTTCTATTTTAATTCTTACTTTTCCATTAACGGTATCAATTTCTTTGGATGTTCCTAAAACAGCATCAGAAATACTTATGTATAAATCATAATGAAGGTTATCTCCCTCTCTTTGTAGAGTGTCGTGAGGTTTTTCTTCTATTGCCACTAATAAGTCTCCTGAAATTCCATTTCCTGGAGCTTCATTTCCTTTTCCAGAAACTTTTAATTGCATTCCTTCTACAACTCCTGCGGGGATTTTAATAGAAACCGTTTCTTCGGTTTGAATCATTCCGTGATCATCTGCATTAGCAGGTTTCTTGTCTATTGATTGTCCAGAACCACCACAAACATTACATGGTGCAGATGTTTGCATTCTACCCAAAATAGTATTTTGAATACGGGTCACTTGACCGCTACCACCACAAGTAGCACACGTTTTATAAGTAGTTCCTTGTGCTACTTTTTTACGCTTTACTTTAATTTTTTTCTCTACTCCATTAGCAATCTCTTCTAGCGTTAATTTAACTCTAATCCTTAAATTACTTCCTTTTACTTGAGCTCTTCTACCGCCGCCACTAAAACCACTAAAGCCGCCACCGCCGCCGCCAAAAATATCACCAAACTGACTAAAAATGTCGTCCATATTCATACCGCCTCCGCCAAAGCCGCCACCAAAGCCGCCGCCGCCGCCGCCGCCTTCAAAGGCTTGGTGACCAAAACGATCGTATTTAGCTTTTTTATCTGCATCGCTTAAAATTTCATAAGCTTCTGCAGCTTGCTTAAATTTTTCTTCAGCTTTTGCATCTCCAGGGTTTTTATCTGGATGAAATTCAATAGCTTTTTTACGATATGCTTTTTTAATTTCTGTACCAGATGCTTCTTTAGAAACTCCTAATATTATGTAAAAATCTTCCTTCACGTGATTTTGTTATTTGTTTTAATTATTTTGACTATTGTCCAATAACTACTTTTGGGAAACGTATTATTTTATCACCCAAACTATATCCTTTTTCAACTACATCAATCACTTTCCCTTTTAGATCATCGCTTGGCGCAGGAATTTGTGTAATTGCTTCATGAATATCTGCATTAAAAACATCACCTTGATTTGTTTCAACAACTTGTAATCCTTTAGCTTTTAAATTTTCACGTAGTTTGTTATTTATTAAAACAATCCCTTCTAAATGTCCAGCAACGTCAGATTGTTCAATATCTAAAAGCGCCCTGTCAAAATCATCCAATACAGGAAGTAAAGAGACCATAACACCTTCACTAGCTGTTGAAAACAATTCTATACGTTCTCTACTAGTACGTTTTTTAAAATTTTCGAATTCTGCAAAAAGACGAAGGTTTCTGTCTTTTTCTTTTTCTAAATTAGATTTTAATTCTTCAATAGGATCAATATCAACAGTTGTTCCCTCTATAGTTGTTTCGTTTTCGGTAGTTAACACTTCCTCTTCAACAACTTCATTTTCTTCTTTATTTTTTTTGCTCATAAATGAGAGTATTTAATTTTTATAATTACCTGAAAATAATGTTTGCAAAAGTACTGCCAATTATGATTAAATGTCAAAATGTCATTTAAAAAATAAAATGATTATTAGGTTTTTTTTAAGTTTAAAAATAGATTAAAACTGAGAAGAGATTAAATTTTACTAGCTCGTAACATTTCCCTTTTACCTGGAGGCCCAGGAAGTCTTTCGACAACAAAACCAACAGTTTGCATAGCTCTTCTAACACTCCCTTTTGCAGAATAGGTAACTAAAACTCCACCTTTTTTTAAGGCAGTGTACATTTTTTTAAAAATTTGTTCAGTCCATAGTTCGGGTTGAACTCTAGCTCCAAAGGCATCAAAATAAATTAAATGAAAATTATCTTCATCATTAATTTCTGAAAAGAACTGCTTTCTTTTTAGGATAGAAAAATGGTCTGATATGTTAATCTGCTTTTCCCATTCACTTTGATGCAATTTTTTAAAATATTCATCAGGACTATTTAATTGTAAGGGGTAATTAAGTTTTTCAATTTCTGAAGATGATATTGGATATGCTTCAACTCCAGTAAAACTTATTGGAATTTTATTTTTATCGGCTTCTAGTAAAGTAATAAAAGCATTAAGTCCGGTGCCAAATCCAATTTCTAATATTTTTAATGGCTTGGGCTGTAATTGTTTCAAAAAATAGTCTAATCCCGTATTTATAAAAACGTGATAAGCCTCTTGAATGGCACCATGCTTTGAATGGTATTGCTCATCCAAATCGGGCAAATGAATGGTTGTAGAACCATCATCGGTGATAATTATTTCACGTTTCAAGAAATCTAGTTAATTAATAATTTTTTTATTCTTGGAATCGGCCCAGTACATTCTGTTGTATGACACGAAATACAAGAATTAATAGCGGTGTTATATCGATTTTTTAAAGGTATGATACTTGTTGAATCATATATTGCTCTAACATTATCAATATATACTTTTGAATAAGCTATAAAAGTTTCGTTATACGGCTTATTGTCTGTTAGTTTTGATGTGAAAATTGCAAGAAAATCTTTTGGAAATTCTTCTGGCGTGATACCAGTAACAATATCTTTCTTAATCTCTTCATTAACATCATACATATTCCTCATCATTAAAGTCATCTCAGAAACTTCATACATTTCTGGTACAAATTTTTCTTTGTTTTTATTTAAAGAATCAACTTCCGATTTTTCAGAACCTGAAGAGTTACATGAAACTAAAGACAGTAAAAAAATAATTAAAATATATCGCATTATTATTCAATTAATAAGACACCATCTGCTTCAAATGATAATGTTTTCTCAACTTCAACTATTGCAGTAATCTCTTCTTCACTTTTCCCAGCATCCTCTGCATAATGACGTTGTTCTTCAACAGATACTTCTGCAACATATGCTTTTCCATGAACGATCACTTCTTTATCAGCAATATTTTTTGGCATAAAAAATCCATAATCTTTAAATTTCACCATTGCTTCATCATCACCAATATCTAAACGCATCCAACAACCTTTAGTTTGACAAACTTCATTTACTTTTGCTATAAATTTTACAATGACAGTATCACCAGCTTTTAAATTTTTATAAGTCTCTATTATTTTACCTTTAGGTAGTACGTTCACATCTGTAATTTTTTCTCCAAATGACATATAAGCTACTTCAACTTCTGTTTTTGTTTCAGTTGCATCAGAAATTTTGTTTTCTTTATTTTCAGATTTACAAGCAAATAATAATATAAAAATGCTTAATAGTAGGATTAGTTTTTTCATGGTAATTCGATTTAAATTATATACAAAATTAAGACTTTTTTAAGGAAAAATAGCTTGATTTTAATTACTTTTGTGTAACGAAAAAATCACGTTCATGAGCATAATAACTAGTCATACAATTTCTGTAAAACATATTGAAAAATCACGTATAGATGAGGTCGATTTCAATAATCTAATATTTGGTAATGCTTTTACCGATTATATGTTTGAGTGTGATTTTAAAAATGGTTCCTGGGGAAATCCTACTATTAAACCTTTTGGGAATTTATCAATTTCACCAGCTGCAAAAGTATTTCATTATGGACAAGCAGTTTTTGAAGGAATGAAAGCCTACAAGGATGACCAAGGTAAAATATGGTTATTTAGACCTGAGGATAATTTTAATAGAATTAATAAATCATCCAAGAGATTAGCGATTCCTGAATTTCCAAAAGATATCTTTTTTGAAGCATTAGAGTCGATGCTTCTTCTGGATAAAGATTGGATTAAGCCTGGTTTTGGAAACTCACTTTATATTCGTCCTTTTGTGATTGCTACAGAATCTGGTGTATCTGCATCTCCTTCTAACGAATATAAATTTATGATATTATTTTCTCCAGCTCAAGCATATTATACTGGAGATGTTAAAGTGGTTATTGCTGAGCAGTTTAGTCGATCTGCTGATGGTGGTGTTGGTGCTGCAAAAGCTGCCGGAAATTATGCTGCTCAATTTTACCCTACTAATCTTGCAAAAGAACAAGGGTTTGATCAAGTAATTTGGACCGACTCTAATGAACATAAATACTTAGAAGAAGCTGGAACCATGAATGTGTTTTTTAGAATAAATGACACCTTAGTAACTGCTCCAATTAGTGATCGTATTTTGGATGGAATCACAAGAAAGAGTTTAATCGCTCTTGCAAAAAGAGATGGTATCGCTGTGGAAGAACGTCGCATAACAATACAAGAGTTAATTGAGGCTTCTAAAAATGATAGTTTAAAAGAAATATTTGGCGCTGGAACAGCAGCAGTAATAAGTCCTGTTAGTGATTTTAGCCATCAACAAAAAGCATATCATTTACCAAAAATCACCAATAGTTTTGCAAATATGTTTAAAACTAAACTAATGGAAATACAGTATAATAAATCTGAAGATACATTTGGCTGGAGATATCCAGTAGCATAAAATTATTTATCTAAAATAGTCTTAAGGTCAGGCTTAAAATAATTAGGCCCTTTTAATACCTTACCATCTTCCCTATAAATAGGCTTTCCATTTGCGCCTAGCTTACTCATATTACTCCTTTGGATTTCATTAAATACTTCTTCAATTTTATCCTGCATTCCATGCTCGATAATGGTCCCGCATAAAATATATAGCATATCTCCTAAAGCATCAGCGACCTCAACTAAATCTCCATTATTGGCTGCTTCTAGATATTCTTCGTTTTCTTCGCGCATTAATTCGTAACGCAATAAATTCTTCTTAATTCCTAAAGCTACAGTTGGGCTATTTTCTATACCCAGACCAAAAGCTGAATGAAATTCATGAACGGCTGCTATTTTGTTTTTCATATTATGTTCACCTTTGAGGCTATCTTTTAGATTAGTATCCTATTTTTTCGACTATAAAACTACAAATTTATGTTTAGTTCCGATCTATGAACTTTTGTTTATATATATTTACGCTCAAAACAAACCATAATTAAAATGCAAAAAATCACAATTCTCTTACTAGCAATTACATTTATTACCACAGCTGAAGTTACAGCAACCAATTATACAGCCTTAGATACTACTTTAGAAGCTGGTAAAAAGAAAATTCAACTTGGCGTTTCAGAAAGCGATGCAGAAATACATATAAATGGCCGATTGGTTGGAAAAGGTTCTACCGAAGTTTTGGTTCCTAAAGATGCATGTGTGACTGTAATTGTAAAAAAGAACGGTTATCTAGAAGAAAGAATTGAGTTTTGTAATAAAAAAGGAATGACAGCTCCTCCGAAGACTTATTATATTGAAATGAAAGCAGATGATTCGTATGACGCATCTATTCAAACAGACATTGCTAATATTGATATTGCAATTCCTATTAATGATATGGACAAGGATACAGCATGGAAGCTAATTAATCAGATTGTTCTCAATTATATCGATGTGATTGAAATGACCGATAAGGAAACTGGATATCTTCGTACTGCTTGGTCTCTTAAAGCGTTTATGCAAAACACGATTCGAACACGATTAATTATAAAAGAATCATCTTCAGATCCTCTAGTTTTTAAAGTTAAACTGATAAGTGAAGAATCGAGTTTACCATTAACTAGTGTTAAAAGCGATGAATTGTATAAAGAGTGGGACAGAGTCCTTCGTAGTTATTCAGATATTATATCTGAATTACAGGCCCGATTAAAATAGTGATTTAGCACTAATAAAAAAAGCCTCTTAGTTTTACTAGGAGGCTTTTTTATTGAAGAAACATCTAAACAATCTTTATTCTACACATTAATTTATAACACAATAAATTTTTATTAGCATCTAAATTTGCAGTTGGTAAATTTTTCATACCTAATCCAAAGACTTCTTGAAAAGTTTGTACTGCACTAATTTTCTTTTTAAAAAAGAGAAAGCCAAAATAATTCAATAACTAAATTTAATGATTATTTTTACACCTATAAATCTACATAATTATGTTTAGTTCTGGTCAATGGGCTTTTGTTGTTCTTTTTGTTATTGCATTTGTAATTGCATTGTTTTTTAGCTACAGAAAAGATAAAGTTTTACATAAAAAACATTACAAAGGAAGTATTTGGGTATTAGTCGGTTTTATTGTTTTTGTGTTTCTACTTGTATTATTCAAAAATTGGTTAAAACAATAAAAGTTTTATTATTCACAACTTTTACTGAAAAACATAACTACTATTTTAATGTATAATAATAGTTTATAAAAAATTCCCTTTACTAAGAATTGGGTAATTTATATAACTAAATTATGTTTACACTTGAAAAATTTGATTATAAAAACAACTAACATTTAAATTATGAAAAAAACAAATCAACCTCAAAACATTATTTTAATTTCTTTTTTTAGTAACAAACATTCAGGTTCATGCTAATATTGAAGATGTAGTAGGAAAAAAGAAAATTGAATTAGGGGCCTCTGAAAATGATGCCGATATTTATATAAATGGAAAGTTAGCTGGAAAGGGTTCAACTGTCGTTACTGTACCAAAAGACGATTGTGTAAGGGTTATTAATAAAAAAACAGCATACCTAACAGATCGTATTGAGTTTTGTAATAAAAAAAACATGACCTCACCACCTAAAACTTATTATGTAGAAATGCAACGAGATGATTCGTATGACGCTTCCATTCAAACAGATATTGCAAATATTGATATTGAATTAAAATGCAATACTATGGATAAAAACAAAGCTTGGAAGCTTATCAAGCAAATTGTATTAACCTAAATTGATGTTATAGAAATGACCGATAAAGAAACAGGATACCTTAGAACTTCTTGGTCATTAAAAGCATTTAGACAAAATACGGTTAGAACTCGAATGATTATAAAAGAATCTTCGTCAGAACCTTTGGTTTTCAAAGTTAAACTTATTAGTGAATCATCTGGTTTACCAATGACTAGTGTTAAAAGCGACGAATTATATAAAGAGTGGGGATCGTGTAATAAGGTTTTATAGTAATGTAATTAGTGAATTTCAAGCTAGAATAAAATAGCAGTATTTAAGTTTAAATTCAGCTATAAACTAATATTAAAACAACCTTTATTGGGTGTTTTTTTTAACTATTCCTTTAAACTTAATTACTTCTCTACACATTTTTTATCTAAAAAAAATAAACACAATAAATACTCAAATTGAGTATTGTTTACCTAAATGATAAAAGTTATGTTTATGACATCTTTTAGATTATTTTAGAAAATAAATATTTTTAACTCTTTAACTATAAACATTTAAAATGAAACAGCATTTAAATTTTTATTCATTTAACAGAAAAAGCATTGTTATAACTATTCTTTTTTGTTTACTACTCTCTTCTTTAAATACTTATTCCCAAGAAATTGATACTTCTGGAGAATACAAAAATGGTAATCTACCTGAAAAAGAAGACATCAACCCTTTACGTATAGGTGTAAAAGTTGGAATACCTTCTTTTTTCACCATCAATGTAGAGTATGTTACTCCACTATTAGACAATCGTGTTGCGTTTGCAATAGATTATTTTCCTTTAAGAATTAATGCTTTAGATATAGAAGCAAAATTTAAAAATTTTGAAATTGGTTCTAATATTTATCTTAAAAATAATGGGAAAGGATTATATGGCGGATTAAGTTATTATGCGTTTAATGCAGAAGCAACTAATATTCAAGATACAGATTTTGATGATGGTTCTTTTGGAACTGGCAAAGCAACTATAGAATTCAATACATTTAATCTAAAATTAGGAGCCAAATTAGGACGAGCATTTTACTTTAGGATAGAATTGGGATATGGCTTTGGCAATATACCAGAAACCATAGTAATAACAAGTACAGATGGTAACAGCAGCACTACAGAAGATATTGAAGAAGTAATAAGTTTTTTAGGTGCTGGTGTCCCTATTTTTAATTTTGGAATTGGTTACAGCTTTTTATAAAAAATATTTATTAATCTTTAAATTAACACAAATGAAAACAATAAAATATTTAATTCTTTTTGGAATAACATTAACTTTTACTTTTTGTAGCATCATTGATGATGAAGAATCAGATGATGGGGGGGATCCCTATATAGAAGTAATAAACGAACAAGAACAAACTGTATTAGATCCTAACCAAGTATTTAACAAAATAGTTATTGAAGGTGCAACAATTATAAATGAAGCTCCTCCTATACCAAATGGTGCAATAAATTATTCATTAACCAGTACAAGCACTGCTACTATTGATGAAGGGTTTAATATTACATTTAATACTACAGAAAATATAGCCGGAGCCTATTTATTAATTAGTGATGAAGACGGTAATATAGCATCAAGTTATTTTGATATTCCTGAAAGCGCATTTGGTTCACTACAATCAAATAATACAAATTCATTAAGATCAAAAATGATTAATAACACAAATAATCAAAGAATTGGGGGAGAAGACTTAAATATTACAATAAATAACTTTTTAAGTTCTTTATCCAGTGGAATTTTTTGCTATCAACTTTGTGTTTATGATAGTAATGGAAATATAAGTTTACCTCAAACTCAATGTGTAACTATTGAGACTTTAGGAGGTAATGATTTTTTAGTAGACAGATGGTATTTAAATAGATTTGAAGAATATGGAGATGGTGACAATATTAATGTTGGAATGAATGAAGAGTTTTGTTATCAAGACGTAAATACTTGTGACAACGGAAATTCAATTACATTATCGTATTGTACTACATTTATAACCTTCTATATGGATTTATATGTAGATGGAACTTACAGATTATTTCTAGAAGAAAACAATAGTGATTATGATTGGGAAGCTTCTCTTAGTTCATGCTCTCAAGTTAGTTTACCCGACACTTTTTACAAATACGACTCAGAAGGAATTTGGGCATATAACGAAAGTAATGGAAAACTTTTTATGGCAGAATACTTTTCTAGAAGTAACGAAAATGGAGAAATATATGAGGAGTTTTATGGAGCAGGAAATGCTCAATTATTATTTGATACTCCAATAAGTATCTATGGAAATTCATTTGAGTTAAACTTATCTGAAGAGGGAGATCAAACAATTTTAACGTTTGAAAAATAATTTTTAATATAACTAACTTTTATATTTATTTGAATTGCTGTTTTTATATAAAAAAACCTCCTTGTTTTCTAAGGAGGTTTTTTTTATGAAATATTTAAACAAAATCAATTCACTTCTGGCAGGAAGTTATAACTTTTTGAATAGTTAATCATTTGTTCTTTAAAAGTAGCTGGTTGCTCAATAGTAAAGCCTTCTATTTCTCCAGCATCATTCATTTTAGGAACAATAACAGGGTTTACAAATCCACTATATGGAGCAGCTGTAAATTGCTCATTTCTTTCTAAAACTTCTTGATGTAAATCTTGATTTACTTTTACACCGTATCCTTCAACCAAAGCTTCTACTGCTTCATAATCACCTTCAGATTTTATACGTTGCGTTTCTTTCAATAATTGACCAAATATATCATGAAGCTTTTCATAATCATTAATCTTGAAATATGTTTTTCCATCACGAGTAACTTTTTCAATTACATTATCAGTTGCACCTTTTTCAAAAGCCCAAGCAGAAACCCATTGTCTATTTCTCATATGTGATTCTTCTACATCATCTCCTAATTGTAATCTAATTAGCTGTGTCATTAAACCATTTCTAATATAACCATCATAAGCAGTTTTTCCAACAGCTTTCCAATCATCTACCAATCCTAATTCCTGTAGTTTTGGATTATATAAATAGTACAATCCTACTAAATCTGCTCTTCCTTCTTCTAAAGTAGAAGCATACGTTTTAAGTGTTTCTTTCGTTTCACCAACACCCGGATTTAATTGTCCTGAAGCATGTCCTATTACTTCATGAAGTGCAGTATGCAATTTGTCTCCTAATTGACCATACTTTTTTTCTAATTCGTATTCTTCATCATTATAAACATATTCTCTTAAACGTCCTGAACTTCCTGCATTATTATAAGCATGGATAATATTTCCTAATGAAACTGATTTAGATCCAACTGCGGCACGAATCCAGTTTGCATTTGGTAAATTTACACCTATGGGAGTACTCGGTGAAGCATCACCAGCTTCTCCAGCAACGTTAACTACTTTATAAGTAACACCTACTACGTTTTTCTTTTTATGTTCCTCCATTAATGGAGAGTTATCTTCAAACCACTGTGCGTTTTCAGATAATACTGCCATTTTTTTAGACATATCAAAATCCTTAATTTGAACTACGGTCTCATAAGAGCCTTTATAACCTAAAGGATCGTTATAAACTTCAATAAAACTGTTGATATAATCTATATTTCCCTCTGTTGCTCCTGTCCAAGCTACATTATAATCATCCCAAGTTTGAAGGTCTCCTGTTTTGTAATATTCAATTAATAAACCTAACGCTTTTCCTTGTGCTTCATTTTCAGCAACACCCTGAGCCAATGCTAACCATTTAGTTATTTCATCGATTGCAGAGCCGTATAATCCTCCAGATTTATAAACTCGTTCTTTTACCACACCATCTACTTTTACCAATTGTGTGTTTAAACCATATGACAATGGTTTTAAGGGATCAGGAGATTTTAAATTTCCATAAAAAAGAGCTGCATCGTTATTAGTTACATTAGGTCCGTAAAAATTAACTGCACTTTTAAGAACATTATCAACACCCTTTGCTTGGTTTACTTTTTTAGCATCCTTATCGCTAAAAATAACATCAAAAGCTTCTCCTTCTAATTTAGTATTTGTAGCAGCTAATAATTCACTTAAATATTCTGAAGTAAAACTTACTGGAAGTTTAGCATTCGAATAGTGGTGATGAATACCATTTGAGAACCAAACTCTTTTTAAATAGGTTTCAAAATTTTTCCAATCGTCTGAAGATTTATCACCTTCATAGGTGTTATAAACATTTTCTAACGCTTTACGAATCGTAAGGTTATGACGGTAATTTTGATCCCAAATTATATCACGACCAGATAATCCTGCTTGTGTTAAATAATAAACTAATTTTTGTTCTTTTAAAGTTAAATTTTCCCAACCTGATATTTGATATCTTAAAACTTTGATATCTGCAAATTGTTCCACATTATAATCAAACTCACCAGATTTTTCAACCTCATTTTTTTCCACAGAAAGTTCCGATGTCTTTTTTTCATCTGCACATGATATTACAATCATAGTTGCTAGAAGCAACCCTATTAAATACTTTTTTTTCATTTTGATAGTTTTTATTTATTTGAAGTACACAAAAATAGCAAATAATACTTTAGAAATAGGACAATTAACTTGGGAGTTATTCATGAGTAGTCTCATTAAAATAGAATTAGAACAAATACAAATCGTTTTTTTAACAAATAAAATAATCAGCATTAATCATCAATATTAAAATCCTCATAAGTAATTTACTCGTGGGGATTTTTTATATTAGCTTTATGAAACAATTATTATTGGTTTTTATTGGTGGCGGATTAGGGAGTTCACTTCGTTATTGGATTGGCACTTATCTAAACAGTTATAAATCTGGTATTCCATACGGAACATTTGCAGCTAATATTATTGGTAGTTTAATAATTGGTATGGTCCTCGGCTTATCTTTAAAAAACAATTATTTATCAAATAACACCATTTTATTTATCGCAACAGGATTTTGTGGAGGTTTTACTACCTTTTCAGCTTTTGCTTATGAAAATCATTTATTTTTAAAATCAGGAGATTTTATGAGCTTTGCTATTTATACCATTCTAAGTTTTATTATTGGATTCGCAGCTGTGTTTTTTGGAATGTGGGTAGTTAAATTTCTTTAGTGTTTTCCATAATCCTTTACTCCTGCTTCAATTCTAACTAATATATCATTTTCTTCAGGAGGTACAGGACAAGAGTATCTATGACTATATGCACAATATGGATTGTATGTTTTATTAAAATCTATAATTATCGTATTCCCATCTGGGATTTTTAAATCTAAATATTTCCCTCCACCATAGGATCCATCTCCACTTGTTAAATCTGTATAAGGCAAAAACAAGTAATCTTCGTGCCCTTCATTGTTTTCATGATTTGTACTTTGATAAATACTTAGTTTCAACTCCTTTCCATCTAAAGAAAAGTGAGCCTCACCGTACTTTACATATTCTGGTAAACGATCTGTAGAAGTCTTCATTAAAAATGGCTTTTCATTGGGTGTCCTAACAAATTTAGCTTCAACATGATATTTAGTATTGATAGGATAAAATTCTAAACCCTTAAAAGTAATTTGATCTAAAGAATCTAAAATGGAAGTTTCAGAATCTAAAAATTCTTCATTTAATTCTGATTGAGCCTTTTTAATTTGTTTAATTATCTTTCTATTGGATTGGGCTGTTGCTATAAAAGAAATAAATAATAAGAAAATTAAAACTTTAGATTTCATATGATTTTGTTTTAGTAATTGCTCCATTTTCAATGATATTAGAGAGTACAATTTGTGTTTTTGTTTCTCCATAGCTTATTAATTGATCTATAAATTGTTCTAAATGTTTTTGGTTTTTAAGCATTACTTCCATTACAATATTTTCATTTCCAGTAATTCGATAGCAATTAAGTACTTCATCAAATGATTTAACTTTTTCCAAAAAAGGTTTCAGTTTTCCCATAAAAGCTCTTATCGTAATTATTGCTTTTAATTGATAACCTACCTCATAGGGTGAAACTATTGTTTTATAACCATTAATAATCCCTACATCTTCCATTTTTCTAATTCTTTCTGAAACCGCTGGAGAACTTATACCCACTACCCTTCCAATTTCGGCATTAGGCTGTCTAGCATTTTCTTGCAAGCATTTTAAAATTTTCCAATTCAAGGCATCCATTAACATATTAAAGTATATTTAGCAAAATAACGTTCATTTTAAAGTAAATATACTCAATTGCCTTAAATATCAAGGCATACAAAAACAAATAGTTATTAATTTTGTATAAAAACTTGCTATAATAAATTGAAAATGAACTCTGTTAGCCAAAATAACAAGCATATTTCGCCTATTCACAAAAAGGCTATAGAAATACTGACGCTTTCTAGTCAGATTTCTAAATATTTAGTTCCAGATTTAGCTCGTTTACAATCTGATGGGTTTGAAGATCCGAACATTTATTTTACGGGTGATATTATTCAACAATCTAATTCATTAGTTCCAGAAATAGTACAAGCTGAGAGTAAAACCTTTTCTGAAGAAAGACATCAACATATCTTATCAATTTCACGTTTAACAAATGTATTAGATAAAAACTGTGACCGTTTAGAACATATTAATAGCAATGGAAAAGAATTCCTTCCTCTTCTTCGAAAAGAATTAAAAAAGTTTCGAAAACTGCAACATATTTGGATGTTGACATTGTAATCTAAACAGTTCCTTACATATTTCTTCGATACTGTCCTCCTACTTCAAATAATGCGCTTGTAATTTGTCCTAAAGTACACGTTTTACATACCTCCATTAAAGCTTCAAATATATTTTCATTATTAATTGCCTTATTCTGTAATTCAATTAATAATGCAGAAGATTCATTTTTGGTTGTCTTATGCATACTTTCTATTAAATTTATTTGATATTGCTTTTCTTCTTCCGTAGCTCTAATAACTTCTCCCGGGATAACTGTTGGAGAACCTTTACTACTTAAAAATGTATTAACACCAATTATAGGAAACTCTCCATTGTGCTTTAAAGTTTCATAATACAAACTTTCTTCTTGTATCATACTTCTTTGATACATCGTTTCCATAGCACCTAAAACCCCACCTCTTTCAGTAATTCTATCAAATTCTTGTAAAACTGCATCTTCAACAAGATCTGTAAGTTCTTCAATAATAAAGGAACCTTGGATAGGATTTTCATTTTTTGCCAATCCTAATTCCTTATTAATTATAAGTTGAATTGCCATTGCTCTACGCACACTTTCTTCGGTTGGAGTAGTAATCGCTTCATCGTAAGCATTGGTATGTAACGAATTACAATTATCGTTAATAGCATAAAGTGCTTGAAGGGTAGTTCTTATATCATTAAAATCAATTTCTTGAGCATGCAATGATCTTCCTGAAGTTTGAATGTGGTATTTCAACATTTGTGCTCTTGGATTTGCACCATATTTATGCTTTAATGCTTTTGCCCAAATTTTACGAGCTACACGTCCAATTACTGAATACTCAGGATCGACACCATTACTAAAGAAAAAAGATAGGTTTGGACCAAATTTATTAATATCCATCCCTCTTGAAAGATAATACTCCACATACGTAAAACCATTGGCTAGCGTGAATGCTAACTGAGTTATAGGATTCGCACCAGCTTCTGCAATATGATATCCAGATATTGAAACTGAATAAAAGTTTCGCACTTGTTTTTCAATAAAATATTCTTGAACATCACCCATTAAACGCAAAGCAAATTCAGTAGAAAAAATACACGTATTTTGAGCTTGATCTTCTTTTAAAATATCTGCTTGTACCGTTCCTCTAACTTGTTTAAGCGTATCGTACTTAATTTGAGTATACACATTTTCTGGCAATACTTGATCACCTGTAACACCCAATAACATCAAGCCTAAACCTTCATTTCCTGCTGGAATAGCTCCTTGGTATTTTGGACGGTCAATCCCTTTTTGCTTATAAATTTCTACTATTTTAGATTCAACCGTTTTTTCAAGATTGTTTTCTTTTATATATTTTTCACAATTCTGATCGATTGCTGCATTCATAAAGAAACCCAAAAGCATCGGAGCCGGACCATTAATCGTCATACTTACCGATGTCATGGCGTGACTTAAATCGAATCCTGAATACAACTTTTTTGCATCGTCTAAACAACAAATAGAAACACCAGCATTACCTATTTTCCCATAAATATCTGGTCGTTTATCTGGGTCATTCCCGTAAAGCGTAACACTATCAAAAGCAGTAGATAATCTTTTTGCTGGCATCCCCAAACTAACATAATGGAAACGTCTATTGGTTCTCTCTGGCCCACCTTCTCCGGCAAACATCCTTGTTGGATCTTCCCCAGTACGTTTAAAAGGATATAAACCTGAAGTGTATGGAAACTCTCCTGGTACATTTTCTTGTAAAACCCATTTCAATATGTCACCCCAAGCTTCGTATTTTGGCAGGGCAACTTTTGGTATTTGCGAGTGGGATAATGATTCTGTATGTGTCTCAATATTAATTACCTTGTCTCTTACTTTAAATGAATAAACAGGTTCTTTATAACGATTAACCTTATCTGACCAACCTAAAATTACTTCCCAGTTATAAGGGTCGAAATCCATTTTAACTCGATCAAACTCTTTAAGCAGTAATTCTAAAAAGCTTTTATCATTATCATTTTGAGCTAAGTTAAGAACCTCCTCATTATTCAATCCAAACTTATTTAAATGAGACCTCTCACTTTCTTTCGAAATAGTAGCAACAGAGCAAATGGTTTTATAAATACCATATAGTTTTTGAGCGACTTCAACTTGAGTTAATGCTTTTGCATCATAGCTTCTATTATTTTCTGAAATTTCAGACAAATAACGAACTCTAGCAGGTGGAATTATAAATATTTTCTCAGACATTACTTCTGAAATTTCATACTTTGAAATTAAATCACTGCCTGTTTTCTTCACCAACTCATCCATGATAGATTTATAGAGTTGGTTCATTCCTGGATCGTTAAATTGTGAAGCTATCGTACCATAAACTGGTAATTGATCTTGTGGAATATCCCATAAATTATTATTACGCATGTATTGTTTCTTAACATCACGTAAGGCATCTAAAGATCCTCGTTTATCAAATTTATTAATCGCAACCAAGTCGGCAAAATCTAACATATCGATTTTTTCTAGTTGAGTTGCAGCTCCAAATTCTGGAGTCATCACATATAATGAAACATCACTATGTTCTAATATTTCGGTATCACTTTGACCAATTCCAGAAGTTTCCAAAATGATAATATCATATTCTGCAGCTTTTAAAACTTCGATCGCTTCAGAAACATATTTAGATAAAGCTAAATTACTTTGACGAGTTGCTAACGAACGCATATAAACCCTATCGGAATTAATTGCATTCATACGAATACGATCTCCTAACAAAGCTCCTCCCGTTTTTCTTTTGGATGGGTCCACAGAAATTAAACCAATTGTTTTTTCAGGGAAATCAACTAAAAAACGTCTCACCAACTCATCCACTAAAGATGATTTTCCAGCACCACCTGTACCCGTTATACCAAGAACAGGAACTTTTGAAGTTTTATTTTTTTGATGAATAGTTTCCAACGCATCCTTTGCAATTTCAGGGAAATTTTCGGCAGCAGAAATTACTCTTGCTATTGCGCCGGGTATTTTTTTTGAAAGTAATGATACTTCATTTGTTAATGACTCACCTATTGGATAATCTGATCTTTCAACTAAATCGTTGATCATTCCTTGAAGTCCTAATTCTCTACCATCATCTGGCGAATAAATTCTTTCAATCCCATAATCCTCTAATTCTTTTATTTCAGAAGGAAGAATTACACCACCACCACCACCAAATATCTTTATTTGAGATGCACCTTTTTCCTTTAACAAATCATACATATATTTAAAGTACTCATTGTGCCCACCTTGGTAAGAGGTTAACGCAATGGCATTTGCATCTTCTTGAATAGCGGTATTTACAACCTCTTCTACACTTCTATCGTGACCTAAATGAATAACCTCAACGCCCGTAGATTGAATGATACGTCGCATGATGTTAATAGATGCATCATGGCCATCAAACAAGGAAGCTGCTGTAACTATTCGCACTTTATTTTTAGGCTGATATATTGGTGTTGGTTGCATAAATGATTGTTTTGTTTTCAGGCTGCAAATTTACAAAAAAGGCAGTATATATTTTTATTTATTATGTGTTTAGAAGTTCCATGAAATTATAGCCTCTTTTGTTTATTATTTTATTTAAATAAATCACATCTTTGTAACATAATAAAATCGCTATGTATCTAAAAAAAATTACGCTAATTTGTTTATCTATTTTCACTTTCTCTTGTGCAGAATTACAAAGTGTTGTAGACTCTCTTCCTACCGAAACTACTAACGGAACATTAGATATTGCTGGTGGTTTACGCCAAGCATTGGACTTGGGAATTGACAAACAAGTAAGTAAGTTAACTCAAACAGATGGTTTTTATAAAAATAATTTAGTGAAAATTTTATTGCCAGAAGAACTTCAAAAAGTCGACAAAACATTAAGGAGTATTGGCTTAGGAAACTTAGCAGATGAAGGTATTAAAATTTTAAATCGCGCTGCTGAAGATGCTGTTAAAGAAGCAACACCTGTATTTGTAGATGCTGTTAAAGAGATTACGTTTTCAGATGCTAAAACCATATTATTAGGTTCTGATAATGCAGCAACAAATTATTTACAAAACAAAACGAATACTGCACTTTATAGCAAGTTTAATCCTGTTATAGAAAACTCATTTAAAAAGGTAGGAGCGGATCAAATTTGGGAAACCATTATTAACAAATACAACACCGTGCCATTTGTAAATAAGGTAAATCCAGATCTTACGGATTATGTAACTACTGAAGCTTTAAAAGGAGTGTATAAAATGATTGCTGTGGAAGAAAAAGAAATTAGAACTAAAATTGGTTCAAGGTCTACAACGCTATTACAACAAGTTTTTGCATTACAAGATTAAGTTATATTGGTAGTGATTTAAAATAGTTAAAAGCATCTTTTAATCGAGATCCATACCAGCTAAAATATTCGCCGTCAATTAGAATTACTTTTTTATCCAGCGCACTTTTAAGTTGTTTTACATCTTTTTCTTTGAAAGGAAATGGTTCTGTTGATAAGAGAATTATAGCTGCCTTTTTAAGTTCTAATTCTGAAACTTCAGGATATCTAGAATTTAAGTCTAAACTTATATTCTCAAGTTTATTAAGTTTCAATAATTCATTAATAAATGTGTTTTTACCAGCAATCATAAATGGATTTTTCCAAATAAGATAAGCTACTTTCTGAGATTTTTTATTTTTGATAAATTCCAAAAACAAATCTCTTTCTGAAACAATACCTTCTATTAAACTAGTTGCTTTGTTTTCTTTATCAAACAAACATCCAAGTTTAGAAATCATATCTAAACTATCTTCAATACTCACAATATCACTAATCCAAACTGGAGCTATTTTTTGTAGTTCAGTTACCATTTCTTTGGTATTCTCTTCTTTATTACAAATTATGATATCGGGTAGAAGTGCTATTATTTTTTCAAAATTTACTTTTTTTGTACCGCCAACGATCGTTTTATCTTTTCTTAAATAAGTAGGGTGTACACAAAACTTTGTGACGCCAACTATTTCAGTTTCTAAACCTAAATCTACCAATAGTTCGGTTTGGGAAGGAACTAAAGATATAATTCGTTTTGGAGTTTGATTAAAAGTTAATGATTGATTAAGCTGATCTACTATTTTCATCTAAAATAGCTTTCATTTGTTTCTGTAAAGCTTCTGCTTCATATGCAGCAGCTTCAGCAAAATCTAATTGATTAGAGGCATAAATAATTCCTCTTGAAGAATTGATAAGTAAACCTACATCTTTACTCATTCCGTATTTACAAACATCCTGCAAATTTCCTCCCTGTGCTCCTACTCCAGGAACTAACAGAAAACTGTTTGGAACGATGTTTCTTATTTCTTTAAAATATTCAGCTTTTGTAGCACCAACCACATACATTAATTGATCACTATGCTCCCAAGATTTTGAAGTTCTTAAAACCTTTTTATACAATTCTTCATCATCAATTATTTGAGTTTGAAAATCGAATGCTCCTTTATTTGAAGTTAAGGCTAGTAATATGGTATGCTTGTTTTTAAAAGATAAAAATGGCTCTACAGAATCTTTACCCATATAAGGAGCAACCGTAACAGCATCGAATCCTAAATCTTCTAGAAAGGCTTTAGCATACATCGAAGAAGTATTTCCAATATCCCCACGTTTTGCATCGGCTATGGTAAAAATTTCTGGATAATTTGTGTTTAAATAATCAATAGTCTTTTCTAATGCTTTCCATCCTTTAATTCCGCAAGCTTCATAAAATGCCGTATTCGGTTTATAAGCAACCGCTAAATGATGAGTAGCATCAATTATTGCTTTATTAAAAGCAAAAATTGGGTCTTCTTCTTCTAGTAAATGTTTTGGAATTTTATTTAAATCTACATCCAAACCAATACATAGAAAAGAATTCTTTTTTCTGATTTCGGAAATTAGCTCGTCATTCGTCATTGCTTCTTTTAAAAAGTTTCTCCTGATTCCTTTAACTTCTCAGTATTATTTACCAGTTGCAATTCGTCAATAATTTTTTGAATATCACCATTTATGATGTTACCTAAATCATATAATGTTAGATTAATTCTATGATCAGTAACTCTACCTTGAGAATAATTATAGGTTCTAATTTTAGCACTACGGTCTCCACTTGTTACCATAGAGCCTCTTTTTATAGCGTCTTCTGCTTGTTTTTTAGCTAACTCTAAATCATACAATCTAGAACGAAGCACTTTAAAAGCTTTCTCTTTATTTTTATGTTGAGATTTTTGATCTTGACACTGTGCTACTAATCCAGTTGGTGTGTGTGTTAACCGTACCGCCGAATAAGTAGTATTTACCGATTGTCCTCCAGGTCCTGAAGAACAGAAATAATCAACTCTTACATCTTTCATTTCTATTTGCACATCAAACTCTTCTGCTTCTGGGAACACCATAACAGTTGCAGCACTTGTATGAACTCTACCTTGTGTTTCAGTTTGCGGAACTCTTTGTACACGATGTACACCAGCTTCAAACTTTAAAACACCATATACATCATCTCCATTAATTTCCAATTGAATTTCTTTAAAACCACCATTAGTTCCTTCACTAAAATCTACTACACTCGTTTTCCATCCTCTTCCTTCACAATACCTGGTGTACATTCTAAACAGGTCTCCAGCAAAAATACTCGCTTCATCTCCTCCAGCTCCGGCACGAATTTCCATCACTGCATTTTTAGCATCTTCTGGATCTTTAGGGATTAATAAAAACTTAATTTCCTCATCTAATTCTGGAAGTCGGCCTTTGGCTTCATCCATTTCCATTTTAGCCATTTCAACCATTTCGGCATCACTACCGTCAGAAATAATTTCTTCAGCTTCATTAATATTATCTGTCAACGTAACATATTCCTCACGTTTATCCATTAATAATCTTAAATCTTTATATTCTTTATTTAATTGAATATATCGCTTTTGGTCTGTAATTATATCTGGCTGAATGATTAAATCACTTACCTCATCAAAGCGTTGTTTTACTATTTGAAGTTTTTCTAACATAAAATTTTATTGTCGTACAAATCTACAATCTTTCTAATTATTTAAGTAAATAGAATAGAAAAAACTAAGTTCTTCTTTTTTAGAAAAGGTTATTTAATAAAAGAACTCTCCAAATTCACTTTTAATAGTTAACTTTTTTGTTACTGAAGCTTCTACCCTTCCAACAATCTTTGCGTCTACATTAAAAGATTTAGAAATTTCGATGATATCTTTTGCTATTTCTTGAGGGACATATATTTCCATACGATGTCCCATATTAAATACTTGGTACATTTCTTTCCAATCCGTCTTACTTTCCTCTTGTATTAATTTAAATAAAGGTGGTACTTCAAATAAATTATCTTTTATAATATGAAGGTTTTTTACAAAATGGAGAATCTTAGTTTGAGCTCCACCACTGCAATGAACCATACCGTGTATCTCTTTATTAGTATATTTTGAAAGGATATTTTTAATAATTGGAGCATACGTTCTTGTAGGCGACAACACCAACTTTCCAGCATCCAAACCAGTATCACCAACTGAATCTGTTAATTTTTTAGATCCTGAATACACCAAATCCTCTGGCACTTCTTGATCAAAACTCTCCGGATATTTATTAGCTAAATATTTATCGAAAACATCGTGACGTGCAGAAGTAAGTCCGTTACTTCCCATACCACCATTATATTCTGTTTCGTAACTAGCTTGCCCAAAAGACTCTAAACCAACGATTACATCTCCAGCTTTAATGTTCGCATTATTGATTACATCGCTACGTTTAATTCGAGCTGTTACGGTAGAATCTACAATTATGGTTCTCACTAAATCCCCTACATCTGCAGTTTCTCCTCCAGTTGAGTGAATAGTTACACCAAATCCTTTTAAGTCTTTTAGTAATTCTTCAGATCCATTTATAATAGCAGAAATTACTTCACCTGGAATTTTATTTTTATTACGACCAATGGTAGAAGATAACATAATATTATCAGTAGCGCCTACGCATAATAAATCGTCAATATTCATTATCAATGCATCTTGAGCTATTCCTTTCCAAACAGATAAGTCTCCTGTTTCCTTCCAATACATATAGGCTAAAGAAGATTTTGTTCCTGCTCCATCTGCATGCATCACTAAGCAATAATCATTATCTCCTGTAAGGTAATCGGGTACTATTTTGCAAAATGCTTGAGGAAACAATCCTTTATCTACATTTTTAATAGCATTATGCACATCTTCTTTTGATGCAGAAACACCTCTTTGGGCATATCTTTTTGAAATTTCTTGATCCATTCTATAAGCTTAGTTTGCAAAAGTAAGCAATAAAAAAAGCCCACAAAAGTGAGCTTTTAATTTTATCGATAATTTATACTATTTCCAATCTGGCATAAAAGCATTTGTAAATATTAATTGTCTGTCCTCTAAACTTTCATCAAATACGTGCTTATAAATATTTTTTTGAGAAACACCATCATTGGAGGTACTCATAAATATTATAACTCCATTATCTGGTGAGTATTTAACATCTAGGTCATTGGCTCCCTCTGGTTTAAAAGTATCAATTTCTAGAGTGGTACCTAAATCATTATTATATTCAAAAATCCTACTATCAAGTTGTCTATATTCTTGATTTTCAAAACCAGATACATCTCTAGTATATAATACTTTAGAACCATCTATTGAAAAATCAATACCACCAAGTGCGCCTGTTAAACCTTCAACTACAACAAATTGTTCTGATCCAGATGTTGTTACAGCAAAGATACGTGCCTCATATCCTTCAGAATTATTTGTTTTAAGTAGTATTAAATTATTAAAGTCATTGGTAGCTACTTCCGTAATAAATGTGCCTTCTGAAGCTTGATAAACTAAAGTATTTCCAGTTCCATTAGCATTTATAGAATATAATTTATTTAAATATGGATAATAAATTCTTTGACCGTTTTGGTACCAAGTAAAATCTAGTTCATCCGATCTAAATCCAGAAACAGGTATCGTAGATGTTATTTTTGTAACATCTGAACCATTGGTGTTCATAGTATAAATATGTGTTTCGGAACCATCGGTCCTTAAAAAAGCGATTTTATTGTTTATAATATTTTTTCTTGGTCTAAAACTATTTTTATCTAAATCGGTAAGTTGAAATTCATAATTATTACTTTCTTCATCCCCTTCATCACTACCTGAGAATATTATATTGTTATTACCTACTTTACGTACGTAAAAGAATCTGTTAAAAACTTCAGCAATCGTGTTAAAACTACTTAAATTACTTATAACTGGCGGATTAATATCATCTGAAGCAGTTACTTGCCAAAAGTAAGTTTCTCCTAGTCTTAAGTTTTCTATACTATAAATAGTATCCTCTATATTTTCAAATAATAAAACTTCTTCATTAGTTCCATTTCTTAATTCTATAGAGTAAGTAATCGGATCTTCATCAGGGTCTGAAGAAGACCAAATAAAATCTACATCTAATGCTACATCTACTGAATTATCTGCAGGTGTAATTAAAATAGGTTCTGTTGGCGGCCTATTATTAGCGGTAGACACATCCAATTCAAAAACAACATTAGAAGCTTGACCATCTATTATATTTGCAGCTTCAAAAGAAGATAGAAAACTATCTTTTTCTGCCTGTACTGAATAATCACCAGAAGTTATGTTGTTTATTATAAAAAATCCGTTTTCATCAGTAAATACAGTTGTAGAAACAGGGCTAGTTGTAATCTTCACATCTTCTAAAGGCGTATTTTCTCCTTTTTTAACGACGGTTCCTGTTAATGTACCTTTACCATTTTCATTTAATGTATCTTCAGAACAAGACTGAATTAAAACTATAATAAAACTACTTAATAATATTTTAATAAAAATTCTCATTATTGATTATTTAATTCAGGGTTAATAATTTTATTTTTTATTTTTTTTCTACCAAAAGAATAATTAATCCCAATGCCAAAATTCAAATAATAATCATCTCTCTTACCATTTTCAACATACTCTACAGTATCCGAAAAAATTAAGTTACTTTCTGCAAATGCCTTTATAGCCATAGTTTGAGAGATATAATACATAATCCCTATTCCTCCTTGAATTTTTAAAGAAGGTTTAAATTCTGCTAAGGATTCATCACTCTTCCCTAAAGGAAGTAAATAGCCTAATCCCCCATAAACATAGGGAGTTAAATTATCATACGGCAATATGACACCTTCCGCATTTAATGATAAATCTATGTAATTTTCAGAAAAAGTACTACCAGTTCTCAAGTTTAAAAAAGTCCCCGATAAATTAAGATTTATATAATTGGTTAATTTTCTGGAATATCCTAATGTAGCACCATAACCTAACCGTTTTTTTGTAAGATCACCATATAATAATGGAGTATTTAATGAAAATGAAAATGTATTAGAATAATCTCTTTCTGTTTGAGTTCTATTATATAGAAGTTTTGATTCTTCCATTTCTTTTTCTTCTAAATATTCTTTTACTAATAAATTATTAGTCATTTCACCTTCTTTTGCACTCCACAATTCATCTTGTATTCCTTCAATAATTAAGCCTTCTACTGCTTTTTCAATTGCATCTTTTAAAGCTAGTTGTACCGGCTCATTTTTTGTGTATCCCATTTCGACTTCTAAAAGTCTTTGAAAGTTAACATATCTAAATAAACTAGCATCTACAGCTTGAGATAATATTGTTTTTGAAACATAAATTGTTTTTAAAACTTTCCCATTAGAAGTAGATACTGCTCTTAAATATACAGTTAATCTATCTTCTCTATATTGAGTGGATGCTCCTACTCCAAAATACCTGGCTCCCATACCACCCGTAATAATATTTGTATCGTATGAAACAATTCCCCCTTCTAATAAAACCCCAGCATATAATAAGGGAGGTAATTTAGGTTCGTTATTATCACTATTCTTTTGATATTCTTTTCTAGTAGAACGAATTATATTTCTTTCGTTTAAAAGATTCGCTAGGTTCTCTCTTTCAATAGGTGTAAACCATTTAGAATCTTCTAGTGCTTTTATTAACATCGTAGTGCCTCCTTGAGATACCGCTGTACTAAATGAGTTTCCAAGTTCTACTTGTTTATATTGTCCAGTTTGATCTTTAAAATTATAGACCCCCACCACAACAGGTACCATAGGTAATGGCAATTTCTTTAATTTTTCAGTATTTGGAGTTACTTCACCTGTTCTTGCTTCTTCTTGCATAACTGGTTGATTAAAATAACTACCACAACTTGTAATAATAGTGGCTACTATTAAAAATATAATACTATTTTTAAAATTCATAAGATGGTTTTAATTTGGGATAATAATTTGAGTTTGCTCACCTGTGTTTAAATCTAAGATATTTATAACTAATCCCTCAGCAGATTCAATAATTTCTACAGATAAATCTCCAAATACAAAAGTTCCTTCTTCCAATTCATCTCCAATTTGTGTGCCTAACAAGGATCTAGAAAGTTGACCCAATAATTGCCTATTAAGGTTTTCTGAAAACTGATCGATTCCAGATTTATCATCATCTGCTGCTGGATCTGTAAACGAATTTTGAGCCTCGGCAGAACTTAATAACCAAGAATAATTAAAGGTATTTCCTCCAAAATTTGGGTTTTTTGGTGTGTAAGATAATTGTTGACCAAAACTTATAAAAGTTGCAAAAAACAATACTATAGATAAAATTTTTTTCATTTTATTTGTATTAATAACTTTGAATATTATCCTTATTCTTTTTTAGATATACTAAATATCTATTGACTTGTTTAATTGAAATGTCTCTATTATCTCTTAAATAGTCTACTTGAGTCTTTACTAAAAACCGGTGTACAATTCGATCTTCAACAAAAACACTTATGATGGTAGTATTGGCTCTAAGAATAGCTTCTTTAATTTTTACTATTTCCTTTGCATTAATTTCATTTAAGGTATATTCTGAATAAAACATTTTATAAAAATCCCTTCCAGCTTTTGTTTTAACTTCCTCTAAAACAATTCCTGAAAGTACAATGTCTCCATCTTCATCACTGTTACTTATATCTGCTTCTTTAGGCGTTAACTCTTTTGCCAATTTTTGTTTTAAAGCAAGATTATCTGAATCCTTACTGTCGTTAAAAACAATTCGGTCTTTTCCTATAATCTCATCATCTAAGTTATAGACTAACAACAATACAATAATTCTATCCTTAGTTTCTTTATTGATGGTAGTGGAAGATAATTCCAATTTTTGTCCAGACTCTAGAACGAATCTACCTGATTGATCATTTTTTGATCTGTTTGAACTCTCAGGGTTATTTTTTATAACAGAAAGTACATAACGAAGACTTTGGTTTATTTCTGTTTTATTAAGTGCCGTACCCGCTATTCTGATTAAATCATTTTCGGATCGGGTTAAGATTTTTGCTTCAACTTCTGTATTAAAATTCTGAGCCATTCCATTACATGAAATAACTAGTAATACAATATAAGTAAGCCTATAAATCATTTTAATTATTTTTGCTTCTTACAAAGTTAATTAAAATTTCTTACAATTATGGTTTTACTTTCACCTTGCATGGTTACTTTAAGACTTTCGGACAATGCATTATCTCCAAACCAAGTTAAATTTTGGTTATTTCCAGTTTGTAAAACTTCTAAACTGTGGTTTTCAGCTCCAAAAGAACTGTAATCTAATACATAATTATAATTTCCTATTTGAGATATCGTTTCCTTGATATTATCTGCTGCGACATCTAAAATTATTTTGTTTTGGGTACCGTTTTGGCTTAAAACAATATCATTATTTAATGATTGTGTTTTTACCTTCACCTCATTATCACTACCAATTTGATTGATAAGTACATTATTAGTGTTTGTGATTATAGTGGAAGGAGTTTGAAAATTTTGAATAAAAAGGTAATCTTGGTTATTAGCGTTAATACTTGAATTATCCTTTATTGATTGTGAATAACCCACATGTACTACCATTAATAATAAAATTGATATTGCAACTATTGATTTTCTTATCATTTTAATTTCAATTTTAATTGTGGTTCAATTTACAAAAAATATAAGGGCAAGACAATAAGTTGCTTGCCCTTAATATTAAAAACTTTTTTAGTTACTCTGTGTAACTGAAGAAGCATTATTATTACCTATTTGATTAACAGTACTCATATGGTTGTTACCAGTTTGTAAAACATTACTCATATTGTCGTCACCAACTTGATTAACTAAACTCCATTGTGTCATCCCATATTGGTCAACATAACTTGTGTTACTAAAGCCATCCTGTGTAACATAACTTGTGTGATCATTACCATATTGTGAAACTTCAGATATATTATAATCACCATCTTGTAATACCTCAGAGTAATTAAAATCACCTTCTTGACGTACGACTGACCAGTTATTATCACCAATTTGTTCAACAAATGAATCATTATCATCACTATTATAAAACTGACCTACATAACTATAGTTAATATCTCCATCTTGAGAAACTTCGCTATAATTATCATTTCCAGCATACCCTTGGTAAACTTCTGAACCATTGTTATCTCCATCTTGGTCAACATCAGAATCATTTCTATCACCTAATTGACTAACAACAGAGTAGTTATAATCTCCATCTTGATCTACATCAGACTCATTAGATGTTCCATGTTGATCTACATTTGAACTATTATCATCCCCATCCTGATCTACATCAGAATCATTCTCATTACCACCATATTGATAAACCTCAGAGTAGTTAAAATCTCCATCTTGGTCAACATCAGAATCATGATCGTTACCATCTTGATCTACCATTGAATTATTATAATCTCCATCTTGATCCACATCACTATCATTGTCATTCCCAGCTTGATAAACATCAGAGTAGTTATAATCTCCATCTTGATCCACATCACTATCGTTATCATCACCATATTGATTAACATAACTATCGTTATAATCTGAACCTCCAGAACCATATTGATCTGTATGAGAATCATTTCCATCTCCATTTTGAGATACATAAGAATAGTTGTCATTACTTATATAACCAAATCCACCTTGATGAACATCTGAATCATTATTATCACCCGATTGATATACTTCACTAGAGTTACTATTTCCATGTTGTTTAACATCTGAAACATTATCATCACCATCTTGACTTACATAAGAATAGTTAAAATCTCCAACTTGATCTACGTCAGATTCATTCATAATCCCAATTTGACTTACATAAGAAGAGTTAAAATCTCCGTCTTGATCTACATCACTATCGTTAGCATTTCCGTGTTGACCAACAAATGAATAGTTATCATTTCCAGTTTGGTCCACATCACTTACATGATCATCACCTCCGGCTCCAAAATAACCCTGTAATACTTCAGACGTGTTATCATTACCTGTAGAAGTTACATCCGATTCGTTGTTGCTTCCATTTTGATCTACAATAGAGTTATTTCTTTGTCCTGTTTGATCTACATCAGAGTCGTTATCGTCTCCTAATTGATCTACATCAGAAATGTTCAACATTCCAGTTTGATCTACATCAGACATGTTTCCATTTCCTGTTTGATCTACTGTACTTGTGTTTGATTGCGCGAACATTACTGCTCCACACATTAGTGCTGCTGCACTTAACATTATTTTTTTCATAATTATTATTGTTTTGTATTTAATATTAAAAATTAGTTAGATTGAGTTACTGAAGACCCGTTAGAGTTTCCAATTTGGTTTACCGTACTCATATGGTTGTTACCAGACTGCATTACATCACTCATGTTTAAGTTTCCATCTTGCATCACGGCACTTATGTGTTCGATTCCATTTTGTATAACTAAAGAATTATTATCATCACCAATTTGATCAACATTACTTAAACTCGTGTCAGAAGAATCAGGATAATTACCTTGCCATACTGTAGATGAGTTACCATTTCCGTCTTGATTCACAAAACTATCATTCATATCTCCGTGTTGAAAAACTTTTGAATAGTTCGAATCACCAGCTTGATCTACATCAGACTCATTAGATGTTCCATACTGATAAACCTCTGAATTATTAAAGCTTCCAATTTGGTCAACTGTACTAACAGATAAAAAACTAGATAAACCAGAAAAACCTTGATAAACGATTGATCCATTAGTATCACCGTCTTGAAATACATCACTATCATTAGTATCTCCAAATTGTTCAACATAAGAATTATTTGTGTTACCAAATTGCTCCATATCGGATTGATTTGAATCACCAGTCTGATAAACTTCAGATACGTTACCATCACCACCTTCTTGACGCATGTAGGAATAATTATAATCTCCCAATTGATCGACTATACTATTGTGATCATTAGTTTGATTCCATTGCCATACGTAAGAATCGTTATCAAGTCCATCTTGAGTAACTGAGCTCGTACTGTTGTTACCCCACATGTTAACATAAGAGTAGTTACTTTCACCATTCTGAGAAACAGTACTAGTGTGATCGTCACCATCATTCCAAACAAATGAATCGTTAAGAAGTCCAACTTGAGTTACAGAACTTGTATTATTATCACTAGTCCCAAAACCATAAGTGAATTGATCTACATCAGAATTGTTTAAAGACCCTATTTGATCTACATCAGAGTCATTATCGTTTCCGATTTGATCTACTGTACTTGTGTTTGATTGCGCGAACATTACTGCTCCACACATTAGCGCTGCTGCGCTTAAAATTAATTTTTTCATTGTTAAATTGATTTAGTTAAATATATTTATAGTTAATATTAAAAAATACTCTTCACTTACATATTTAATAATCGCAAAAAGCGCTTATCAAATAATATTATAATTTAATACGATGAATATTAAATACTTATAATTATTAGGGGAAATAATGTAAATTTTTGAATCTTTTAAAATTCAAATTTTCTTACACTTGATCGGGATAGAAACATATAGTTGTAATACACGAACAGCCGTAAACTACTTGTTTTAAACCAGATGCCAAATGTATATTGAATTTATTTATAAACCAACTACTGTAAAAATCCTACAAATATTTATTGCAGTATTGTAGGAATTTTCCTATTAATCTTTTTGTGAAAGTAGGATGATATAATACAAAAAAACGTTTAAATACAATAAAAGGGCTTTTTTTTAAATATGTTAAAATTTTGTTAAAATTTATTTTATCATAATTATTTCTCAATATTTGATAAAGCCCAAAGCTAATCATCGAGCAATAACTCGAATTTAGCATAATGATATTTTATTGCATCAAAAGAAGTCTTAAGCTAATTATAATAGGGTTCTGTAAACTTTTTAGTTGAATCAATTTTATTAGCCTGTTTACATTATTCAATCATATCGGTTATAACCATACTGAATTTAACAATATGCTACGGAAGTTTTTTCTTTTAGTTTTAAACTGCTACTAATAATTTATTAACGCCACTACCATAAATATCTTTTAACCCTTGGAGATGTTTAATTTAAATATTTTCGAAATACTAATTAAAATTTCTTACAATTACTGTTTTACTTTCTCCTTGCATATTTACCTTTAGGTTTTCGGACAATGAGTTACCTCCATACCAAGTTAAATTTTGATTATTCCCATATTGTGAAACCTCTAAACTATGTTGATCTACTCCAATCGAGCTATAATCGAAAACATAATTATCATTTCCAGTTTGAGAAATAGTTTCTTTAATGTTTTCTGCAACAATGTCTAAGTAAATTTTATTTTGAGCTCCTTTTTGATTTAAAGCAATATCACTATTTAATGATTTTGTTTTAATGACCACCTCATTATCGTTTCCAATTTGGTTAATAAACACATTATTTGTGTTTACAACATTAATTAACTTATTACTTGTAATCTGGAAATTTTGAGTAAATAAATAATCTAAATTATTAGGGTTAATATTTGACTCACTATTTATTGATTGAGATAAACCTACATTAACTATTATTAATAACAAAACTGATAGTATGTATATTGATTTTCTTACCATTTTAATTTAATTATTTATAATATAAAAGGGCAAGTCAATAAATACTTACCCTTATATAATATACTACATTAGTTATTCTGGGTTACCGTTATTCTGTGTTACAAAAGAGCTATTGGAGTTTCCAAGTTGGTTAACCATACTTGTGTGGTTATTTCCATTTTGGTCTACACAACTAAAGTTGAAATTTCCAACTTGATTTACAGTACTCATATGTAGAAACCCATCTTGGTCTACACAACTTAAGTTAGCAAATCCATTTTGATCAACATCACTTGTGTTGTTATTTCCAGTTTGAGTAACTGCAGATCCGTTTAGAGTTCCTGATTGATAAACATCAGAAATGTTGCTTTCACCCATTTGAGTAACTGCAGAACCGTTTAAATTACCATTTTGTAAAACATCTGAGTCGTTATTATTACCATTTTGTGTTACTAAAGATCCATTTCCATTACCATTTTGCTCTACGTATGAATCGTTTTCAAACCCAAACTGAGTAACCACACTACCATTATAATTTCCATATTGTCTTACAATAGAATAGTTTGATTCTCCTTCTTGATCAACCATAGAAGTATTAGATGTTCCTTCTTGCCATACCCAACTATCGTTAAAATCTCCTAATTGTTTTACAGAAGAATTATTAAACCCAACATCCCAAACTTGATGCACATTAGAATAATTTGAATGCCCATCTTGATCTACAGTACTATAATTATCGTCCCCATGTTGTTGCATAATACTATAGTTAGCATGCCCTTTTTGGTATACATAAGAATCATTGCGATCTGAAGCATAAACTTGATACACTAGACTAGTGTTTGAGTTTCCTTGTTGATAGACATCACTAAAGTTATCGTTTCCTATATCTCCTTCATAATATCCTTGATAAGTATCAGCATCGTTTGTTTTCCCATGTTGTTCTATATTAGAATCGTTCCCTTCACCTTTTTGACCTGTAAATGAAGCATTGGTGTTTCCGTGTTGGTCAACATCAGACATGTTTTCATCTCCAATTTGATCCACAATAGATCCATTGGTTGTTCCGTGTTGATTTACTATAGATCCATTTAAGTCTCCTAATTGATCTACATCTGAATCGTTATGATTCCCTACTTGACTAACAAAAGATCCGTTTCCATTTCCTTGTTGATCTACATCACTTGTGTTAAACTGAGCAATCATGACTGCTCCACACATTAGCGCTGCTGCGCTTAACATTATTTTTCTCATAATTAAGTATTTTAAAATTTTAACTAACCGCAACTAAAAACAGTTGAGGTTAGTTAAAAAATTATTAGTTAGATTGAGTTACTGTAGAACCGTTACCGTTTCCAATTTGGTTTACGGTACTTGTATGGTTGTTACCAGATTGCATCACATCACTCATGTTTAAGTTTCCGTCTTGGAAAACTGTACTTTTTTGATATTCTCCAGTTTGTAAAACAATAGATCCGTTTCCATTTCCATCTTGATCTACATCACTCATATTATAACTTCCTGTTAGGCCTGGATAATCTCCTTGATAAACCGTACTTGTATTATCATTTCCAATTTGATCCACATCACTATCGTTATAGTCACCATATTGATCAACATATGAATCGTTTCTATCACCTAATTGATTAACAAAAGAATTATTGTATTCTTGCGGACCTTGTACCACGAAAGAATTGTTTCTATTACCTGTTTGATCTACATCAGACATGTTTCTAAATCCATACTGAAATACAGTTGAATTATTAAGATTTCCTATTTGGTCTACCGTACTTATAGACTCATAAGCAGAAGCAAAACCGCTACCTTGAACAACACTTGATCCATTACCATTCCCTTGTTGGTATACATCACTATCATTAAGATCTCCTAATTGACTCCCAAAAGAATCATTATTATTTCCTAATTGGTAAACATTAACATCATTATAAGTACCATCTTGATTTTCATCAGAATTGTTTCCATTACCCCATACTTCTATAGTTCCAGTGTTATCATCTCCTATTTGAGTTAAAGAAGAAGTATTATCATTACCCACCTGTTGGATTCCCCAACCATAACTAGTATTAAAGTTAGCATCGTTACGATTACCATCTTGTGCGATAGTTGCAGTGTTACGGTTTCCCTGACTTAATGTTCCTGTTTCGTTATCATCACCTATAGATGTTGTACTTGAAACATTATCATTACCAATTTGAAGGGTTCCATGGAAACCATAAATACCAGGCCCACCAATATTACGTTCACCATCTTGCATTACTGTAGAGGTATTACGATTACCATTTTGTGTAGTTTGATATTGGTTGTCTATTCCATTTTGATCGATAGACGAATCATTAAGATTACCATTTTGATTGGTATCTGCTAGATTTGTCATACCTACTTGATCAACATCAGACATGTTTCCATTTCCGATTTGATCTACTGTACTTACGTTACCTTGTGCAATCATGACTGCTCCACACATTAGCGCTGCTGCGCTTAAAAAAAGTTTTCTCATAATTAAATTATTTAAGTTAAACAATGTAAAAAACATTTAAAACTAAATATTAGCCTTTAATGCATAGTAAATTTACATGAGAAAAATCTAAAAACCTAGCTTTACAAAACACCTTCAGAAGTTAATTGTTTTGTTGTAGGAATTTACTTAATATCGTTTTTAAAAAAACAGGTTAAAATTTCAAAATTAATCGCTGTAATACATTAATTTAACTGTATTATACGTATGTTAATTTTATGTTAAACTTTTATTGATTAATTATCAATATTTTTAGAAATATAGTTAGCCGATAATGCTCATCATCGATCAATAATTCAAACTTAAAATAATGATATATTTTTTAAAAAAATATCAATTAACTTTGTTATAATCTTATTTTAATAATATTAAGGAGAATATTTTTTAATTTTATTTTCGTTAATTTATGATATCAAATTTCAAAAAAACGTATAACACTTAAATACTTAAAATATACAACTGTTTTTACGTAAGATTTTTCTTGTTAAATATAAAATTTTCCATATAAAAAAAGTCGCTTAATAATTATTAAGCGACTTTTTTTAATTCTTATTAAAATTTATTTTAACATGATCATTTCTCGATATTTTGACAGAGGCCAAAGTTCATCATCGACTAATAATTCTAATTTATCACAATGATATCTTATCTCATCAAAATACGGCTTAACCTTGTTACAATAGGCTTCTGCACACTTCTCTGAAGAATCAATTTTATTAGCTTTTTTGCGTTCTTCAATCATATCGGTAATACCCAAATTGATTTTCTCGATATGCTCAGAAATTTTTTCAATTAACTTTAATTGTTCTACCGATAACCTTTTAAAGTCACTACCATAAATATCTTTTAAACCTTGGACATTTTTAATTAAAATATTTTGATACTTAATGGCTGTAGGAATTACATGGTTTCTAGCAATATCCCCTAGTACCCTTCCTTCAATTTGAATACGCATACTGTATTCCTCTACTTTAATTTCATAACGAGCTTCAATTTCTACTCTGCTCATAATATTAAGCTCTTCGTATAAAGCAATCGTCTTTTCTGCAACTTTAGCTTTTAAAGCTTCTGGAGTGCTTCTATGATTACTAAGCCCTCTCTTTTTTGCCTCTATTTCCCAAGCTTTCCCATAACCATCTCCTTCAAAACGAATACGCTTAGAGTCTTTAACATACTCTCTAAGTATATTAAAAATCGCATCGTCTTTTTTCATTTTCTTTTCATCAATAAGTGTGTCTACACTTTTCTTAAATTCTATTAATTGTTTTGCAACAATAGCATTTAATACCGTCATTGGTGTAGCACAGTTCGCTGTAGATCCAACCGCTCTAAACTCAAACTTATTACCAGTAAAGGCAAATGGGGATGTTCTATTACGATCTGTATTATCTAATAATATTTCTGGGATTTTTCCTACTACATTTAACTTGAGGTCTGTCTTTTCTTCTGGAGATAATTTACCATTAGTTACTTTCTCTAATTCATCTAATGCTTTGGTAAGCTGAGTTCCAATAAATACTGAAATAATAGCTGGTGGCGCTTCATTAGCACCCAAACGATGATCGTTATTTGCACTTGCAATAGAAGATCGCATTAACTCTTCATAATCGTTTACAGCCTTAATCGTATTGATAAAGAACGTTAAAAACTGAAGGTTACGTTTTGGAGTTTTACTAGGACTTAATAAGTTAACACCAGTATTGGTGCTTAAGGACCAGTTATTATGTTTACCACTTCCGTTTATTCCTTTAAATGGTTTTTCATGAAACAATACTTTAAAGTGATGTCTCTCTGCAACTTTTTCCATAATATCCATTAATAAGGAATTATGATCAACTGCAAGATTGGCTTCTTCAAATATTGGAGCTAATTCAAATTGATTTGGAGCAACTTCATTATGACGAGTCTTAACAGGAATACCTAGTAACATACACTCTGTTTCTAAGTCACGCATATAATCTAATGCTCTAGTAGGAATAGATCCAAAATAATGATCGTCCAATTGCTGACCTTTTGCAACTTCATGACCTAACAAGGTTCTACCAGTTAACGTTATATCTGGTCTAGAAGACGCCATAGCCTTATCTATAAGAAAATATTCTTGCTCCCAACCTAAAGTTGCTATCGTTTTGGTAACATTTTTATCAAAATACTTAGCTACTGAAGTGGCTGCCGTATCCAAAACTTGTAAGGACCTTAACAATGGTGTTTTATTATCTAACGCTTCTCCTGTATAAGAAACAAAAACTGTCGGTATACAAAGTGTTGTACCGTATATAAATGCAGGTGAGGTTGGATCCCAAGCGGTATAACCTCTTGCCTCAAAAGTATTTCTAATTCCTCCATTTGGAAAACTAGATGCATCTGGCTCTTGTTGTACTAGCTGTCCGCCTCCAAATTTTTCAATTGCTTGACCATCTTCTGTAGTTTCAAAAAAAGCATCATGCTTTTCGGCAGTAGATCCTGTTAAAGGCTGAAACCAATGTGTATAATGTGTTGCACCTTTTGTAATTGCCCATTCTTTCATTCCTGTTGAAATGTGATCGGCGATATTTCGATTAATTTTTGAACCGTTAACAGTGGCATCAATTACACTATCATAAGAATCTTTCGTTAAAAACTGACGCATCGCCAATTCATTAAAAACATTTTTTCCAAAAATTGAAGAACGTCTTGCTGGTTCTTCTACCGGAATAGGTTTTCTATTTAATGCTTCATTGATTGCTCTAAATCTAAGAGTTGCCATATTATATACTTTTAGTTTATACTATTAAAAGCACAAAAATACTACTTTTATCAAAACACCCCCTATTTTTTATATTAGATTTTAAATAAAAACAAATATTTTTATCAACACCCCCTTTTTTTTGTTAATATGCCGAGAATTAATTGCGTAAAACTTTTGTTAATCGAAATTTAGAAAGATTAAACCCATAAAAATGGTATATCCAATAAATAGAATAATTCCTTTATACCTAGTTAGCATAAAACGTTTTGGTAGATGTGCTAATATATAGATGGCAGCAGAAAAACATATCATCCAGATAACGTCTGTCAATACTAAAGACATACTAGATTCTAAAACAGTAATTGGATGTATGATAGCGGTAATCCCCAAAACAGATGCAATGTTAAAAATATTTGAACCTATTATATTACCTATTAACAATGCCTTTTCATGTTTTAAAGCAGCCGCCACAGATGCTGCTAATTCTGGAACACTCGTCCCAATTGCAATCATAGTTACCGCAATAACACGGTTACTAACATCAAAGTAACGAGCAATACTAACCGCTCCTTTTACTAACAGCTCACTTCCTCCCCATAATGCAATTCCTCCTATTAATAGCCAAACAAATATTTTAAAATTTGACGTTACTTCTACATCGATTTCAATAGAGTCTTTAGCCTTTTTAATTTTTCTGTTTTTTTGAGCTTTTCTAATTAACATCCATAAATAAACAGCTAAAGCAAGCAATAACCCAATTCCTTCTGTTCTTCCTATCCCATTTCCAAATTTTAAAACAAAATACAAGGCCACAGAAAACAACATCATTACGGGCCAATTAAATCTATAAAAATCTCTATCTAAAAACAATGGAGAGATGATAGCAGTAATCCCTAAAACCAAACCAATATTTGCGATATTAGATCCAACGACATTTCCTAAAGCTATAAAGGGATATCCATCTATGGCGGCTTGAACACTAACAAATAATTCTGGAGCAGAAGTAGCAAATGAAACTACTGTTAACCCAATTACCATTCTTGATAAATGAAATTTTAATGAAATTGCTACAGACGAACGAACCAAAAACTCACCTCCTATTACCAACAATGTCAATCCTAATAGGATAAAAACAATATTCATATACATTAATATTAAGTCGCGAAGATACTATTTAAAACACATTTTAAGAATTCAGTAGATCAATATAATTTTCACAAAATATTAACTAAAACTACATTTTTAGTTAAATTACTACAAATATAGTTGTGTAACTATTTTTATAGTTATAGGTTTGCTGTCAGATAGAGTTAATCAGAAATATTTATTTTATAATGGAGAGAATCACAAATAAAGAAGAAGAAGTAATGCAAGCACTATGGGAATTAGACAAATGTTTTATAAAAGACATTCTTGCAAAACTTCCTGAAGGCAATCATTATAATACCGTATCTACAATTGTAAGGAACCTGGAAGACAAATCATACGTATCTCATCAAGCTTTTGGTAAAACCCATCAGTACTTCCCTATTATTACCAAAGAAGCCTATAGCAATCAGTTTATGACATTGGCTACTCAACGTTTTTTTAATAACAGTTATAAAAACATGGTTTCCTTTTTTGCAAAAGAAGAAAAAATTAGCGCTAAGGAATTACGTGAAATTCTAGATCTCATCGAAAACAAAAAATAAAATGGAAACATTCATTTATATTCTAAAAGCTGCAGCTATACTTTCTATTTTCTATCTGGTATATATTTTAGTATTAAGAAAGGATACTTTTTTTTCAGCAAATAGGTATTATTTAATTGGTGGAATAATAGCCTCAATCCTATTACCATTTGTTGTTTTTACTAAAACTGTTTATTTAAATACTCCTTTAACAAAAGGTTTAATGCACAACACTAATGGAATAATTATTAATCCTGAAGCAGTTTCCTCATCAACTTCAATAGACTGGATTTATATTTTTTCTACTTTATATTTAATAGGAATTTTTATAATGAGTATTCGGTTTATAAAACAATTAGCTTCATTATACTTATTAATAACAAATCATTCTTCGAAAAAAATAAACGGTTTTAAATTTATAAAAGTGAAAGAAAACATTACCCCTTTTTCGTTTTTTAAATACATCGTTTATAATCCTGAAAAACATTCGGAAACAGATTTAAAAATGATTTTAAAACATGAACAGGCACATGCTTCTCAACATCATTCTATAGATATTTTACTTTCAAATATTTTATTAATTGTACAATGGATGAATCCCTTTGCCTGGCTTTACAAAAAAAGCATAGAAGAAAATTTAGAATTTATTGCGGACAACGAAACAGTACAACAAATTCCTAAAACCGATTACCAATTAACTTTATTAAAAACAATTACTTCTGGTGTTTTACAACCAGTATTAGCAAATAATTTTTATCAATCATTAATCAAAAAACGAATAATCATGTTACACAAGAATCAATCAGCAAACAGCAAACAATGGAAATTATTAATCATATTACCATTATTGGGAGTCTTTTTATGGAGTTTTAATGTAGAAGAGGAAATTAAATACAATGATTATATTACTTCAGATCTTACTGAAAATAACACCATTAAAAAGGACTTTAATTTAAAAACGGAATCAAAAAAAGTTATTTCAGAAAAAGAAAAAATCAATACAAAGAAAGAGAAACTATCTATTGTTTCAGAAAAAAGCAACCATGCAATTGTAGATAATAAAATTACAGTTACTGTTGGCAAAAACACAACAGACGAAGAACTGGAAGGCCTTAAGGAAATGTTTAAAAAAAACTATAAGGTTACTTTACATTTTTCAGAAGTAAAAAGAAATAGTAAAGGTGAAATCACAGCTATCAATGTTGATATGAGTTCCAAAAAATCCAACGCCAATTTTAATCAAAATGACACCGATGGAATTCATGAATTTATGATATCCTATGATCAAAAGAAAGGTTCTATTGAAATTGGAAATTTTAAATCACATACTACTCATTATAAATCTGAAAAGGGAAATAATGTAACGCATGAGATACATGAGGATAACAATGGAACTGTAAGCACATGGATATCTAAAGATAAACATAAAGTAAAAAAGGGAGAAAATCATTATATAATTCATGAAGAATATGATAATGGAGATGAAAAACATGAGATTAGAGTGATTTCAAGAACAGATGGAGAATCAAATATTTGGATTACAGACGATAGTGATACTATAAAAAAAGGTTCAAAAACTATCATCATTGAAAGTGATGGAGAACTTGATGGTAAAGAAATGATATTTATAAAATCTGAGGATGATGATGAAGATTCTATTTTTGTAGTAGATAGTGCAGCATCAAACATATTCCTTTCTGGTGGTAAAGATAAAAAGCCGTTAATTTATATTGATGGTAAAAAATCTAATAGCAGAAAAATGGAAAAATTAGAAGGAAATGCTATTGAAAAAATAGAAGTATTTAAAGGAGATGAAGCCATTGAAAAATATGGCGAAAAAGCTAAAGATGGTGTAATACTCATCACTACTAAAAAAAATTAAATCCAATCAAATCTAGAAAAATCCCATTTTAAACTATTAGAATGGGACTTTTTTTATTTGTATTTTTAAAGCATGGAAAAAACTTTTTTTAAATCACTTGCTAAAATCAATAAGATGCTACTCCCCAGTTTTACTAAAAAACGATTGGATTTAGCTACAGTAAAAAAATGGCAATTGGCATTATTTGGTTATCGCCTATGGGTAACTAAAAGAGCCTTGGGAGATTAATCTATTCTATACACAAAAAAAGCAGTTTATAATTTTAATATTTATGAATATTTGAGTGTATATATAGTAAAAACAAACACACCAGTGTGTGGCCCGTCCTGAATAAGGGCTACATAATTTTAAACATTATGTATAAAATAATATGCAAATTTTGTGCAAATAAAAAAACCAATAATCTACAAATCATTGCAAACTATTGGTTTTAGTAGTGACCACGGCAAGATTCAAACTTGCAACCTCCTGAGCCGTAATCAGGTGCGCTATTCAGTTGCGCCACGTGGCCGTTAATGGGCTGCAAATATAAAAATATATTGTTGATAATCTAATTAAAAAACTGAAAATCTTCTACTGAATTTTAAATGATTTCTGCACTTAAATCTGCTTGAAGTAATTTGGAACAACGAGGCTCTAAATCTTTGTATGAACCCGTTTTAACAGTACACTTCCCTTTATAATGAACAATAATAGAACATTGCTCTGCCTGCTCTAAGGTGTGATCACATACGCCGATTAATGTTTCTACCACATGATCAAAAGTATTTACATCATCATTAAACAAAACAATTTGATGCACATTAGCTTCCTTTTCTGCTACATCTGTGTCTTCTTGTATTTTCTCTTTTGTTCCCATAAAAAACAAACTTCCTTTTTTACTTTCTAAATTTAGCCGCAATCCAATTGTTGCGTTCTTTATTTTCAACGAAAGTTAACCCTAAATTATTACAAGTCTTCGTGATTAATTCTAAATCTTCTTTATAAAAACCACTTAAATATAAAGTCCCGTTCTCTTCCAGGCTTTTTGAATAGATTCCCATATCCTGTAACAAAATGTTTCTATTGATATTTGCAATGATTACTTCATACTTTTTTTCTTTAAAAAAAGAAGCATCTCCTTGATACACAGAAATATTCTTACTATGGTTTCTTTCTAAATTTTCAACAGAGTTTTCATAGCACCATTCATCTATATCTACAGCATCTATTTTGGTTGCTCCTTTCATTTCTGCTAGAATAGCTAAAACGGCAGTTCCACAACCCATATCCATCACCGATTTTTCTTTAAAGTCATTTTCCAGAATAAACTGAAGCATCATAAAGGTAGTCTCATGGTGTCCTGTACCAAAAGACATTTTGGGTTCGATTACGATTTCATATTTCACATTAAATGGTGGATGAAATGGAGCTCTCAATGCACATTCTCCATTTACTTCAATAGGGTTAAAATTCTTTTCCCATTCTGAATTCCAATTTACTTGTGGTATTTCAGTAACCTTATAACTTATTTCAAATTCGGATGAATTTAAAATCTGTACTTCATCAACTAATTCCCTTTTCAAATCTTCTTTTTGAATATATGCTTTCAGTCCCGTTTCTGTTTCTGTAAAGCTTTCAAAATTTAGTTCTCCTAGTTGAGCCACTAAAATTTCAGAAGCTGGTTGCAAAGGAGTAATTGTAAAATGATATTCTATATATATTTGAGACATATTAAAATGCGTTTACTATTGCTATAAAATTATCAGCATTTAAAGCTGCTCCACCTATCAATCCTCCATCAACATCGTTTTTACCAAATATTTCTTTGGCATTTTCAGGCTTTACACTCCCACCATAAAGAATAGGTACTTCTTCAGAAATTGCTGAATTGTACTGCTCTTTTACTAGATTACGTATAAAAGCGTGCATTTCTTGTGCTTGTTCTGGGCTTGCGGTTTGCCCTGTACCAATCGCCCAAACTGGTTCGTATGCTAATACTATAGACTCCCAGTTTTTATTTTCTAAATGAAATAATGCGTTTTTAATTTGGCTTTCTACAACCATAAAATGATTATCAACACTTCTATCTTCCCACTTTTCACCAAAACAAAATATGATTTGCATGTTCTCTTCTAATGCTTTATCAACTTTTAGTTTTAACAAATTATCATCTTCATTAAAATATTCTCTACGCTCACTATGACCTAGTATCACTGTGTTTACACCAACACCTTTAAGCATCTTAGCCGATATTTCGCCAGTATAAGCTCCGTTTTCTGCAAAATGCATGTTTTGTGCTGCAACTATAATACTTGAATCTTTTAATAGTTTAGATGCTTCCAATAAGTTTACAAAAGTTGGCGCAATTATCACCTCCGCATTAGCGGTTTTTTCTTTTTCAATTAATTCAGAAATCAATGTCTTTGTTGCTGCCAAATCATTGTTCATTTTCCAATTTCCTGCTACTATATTTTTTCTCATAATATTATTATTCACCAAAGTGAATGTAAATTAATTTTTAAACTCTAATTTTTGGATCCAACCATCCATAAATAACATCTACAAAAATATTAATTATTATAAATAATGATGCAATAACAATAACCGCTCCCATGATAACGGGCAGATCTAAGGTATTTAATGCATCAACTATTTCTTTTCCTAAACCATTCCATCCAAAAATATACTCTACAAAAACTGCTCCTGCTAACATGGAAGCAAACCAACCAGAGATAGCAGTTACAACAGGGTTCATTGCGTTTTTTAAGGCGTGTTTTCTAATGATAGCAAACTCACTTAAGCCTTTTGCTTTTGCTGTTCGAATGTAATCGGTGCTCAAAACTTCTAATAATGAGTTTCGCATTAATTGACTCACAACTGCTAATGGCCTAATTCCTAAAACGATCGCCGGTAATATTAAATTCTTCCATTGAATATACGTTCCATTTCCAAAATCATCAACTTCATATAAACTCCCGGTCATATTTAATCCCGTATAATTATGAAGTAAAAAACCAAAGATCCAAGCAAATAAAATGGCACTAAAAAAAGAAGGAACACTCATTCCGAAAGTACTTACCAACTGTATTAATTTATCTATCCAACTGTCTTTAAATTTAGCCGAAACAATCCCTAAGAGCACTCCTAAAATCATAGCAATGGTAATTGATGATACTGCTAAAACAAACGTATTGGGTAATGTTTCTGAAATAACAGCACTTACTTTTTTACCATTTTTCTGAAAAGATTCTCTTAAATAAGGTGCTTTTATAACAATAGTAGTTTCTCCTACATTAAATAATTTTAAACCCGTATATTTTTTATCAGAGAAATAGGTATAGTCATCTTCGCTTAAACTATGAAACGATATGGGTGAAAGGTCATTTATATAATATACATATTGTTTACTAAGAGGTTGGTCAAAACCATACTTCTTTTTTACAATTGCAACTTGTTCTTCCGTTTCATTTTGCCCTAACATCATTCTAGCTGGATCGCCAGGGAGAATATTAAACAACAAGAAAATAACGGTCACAACCCCAAAAAGAGTAAGAAATGCATATCCTATTTTTTGAAGTAAATAACCAATCACTATTTATTATTTGTTAGTTTTAATTTTGACGCATCGTTCCAATGCAATTTTTGCTTTATGGTTCCTTTTTGCAATTCAATTAAAGAAGGATTACTTCGGATTATAGTTTTTAAAGCAGTTTCATCACAAAAATAGAAATCAAAGTTTAACATGTGCTCCTTCGTTAATGCCTCGGTTACTTCTGGACTAGAAGCGGAAAGACCAATAACTTTATAACCATTTTTTATAGCTTTATCGGTTGCTTCTTTAATATTAGCAAAGCCTTCTTTTTCAGAATTACTAATACTATAGGCAATAACAACAATTAAGTTTTCTTCAACTAAAAGTTCAGCTGAAAAATCCTCACTATCACGTTCCATCGTAAAATCATGTATTGGAGGCTCGTAACCTTCCTGGATCATAATAGTTTCAACGGTATACTCTCCTTCTTCTTTTGGAAAATCTCCATTAGTCACAATTACTTTTTCAGCTCCATTATGAGCAAAAGTCCATCGATACTCAAAAATTGGTTGTTCAGCATTTGGAGGGTACGTCATCCCTTCCGTTATATTCGCTCCAATTTTATAAGGTCTAAAATCTACTACGGGTAAATGTTGCAACACATAATAACCAAACGTCATACAAGCAATAAAAGAAAGATAAACTAATATTTTACGAAGATTTGCTGTAAATATTGGTTGAATAAATATTTTGCCAAAATATATAATTAGTAATAAAATTAACAATACAATATCCTTAGAGAAAGACTCCCAAGGTGTTAATTTAATCGCATCTCCAAAACAACCGCAATCGGTAACTTTATTAAAATAAGCCGAATAAAAAGTTAGGAATGTAAAAAAGATAATCATTAACAAAGAACTCCAAATAGTAAACTTTTTAGCATATCCCAAAAGAAGCATTACTCCTAACATCACTTCAAAAATCACCACAAAAATGGCAATCAATAAAGCAAAAGGAATAAACAGTTCTAGGTTAAGTACATCTGGAGCGAAGTAATCTTTTAATTTAAATGAAAAACCAACAGGGTCATTCAGCTTAATTAATCCGCTAATAATAAATAATACACCTACTAATATTCTGGAAAGGTTTACAATTTGTTTCATATGTCTATATTATTCTATTAAATCGGTCATATGGATCATCCATTTAATCTTTTGTTGTGCGACTAAATTTATAGTGATGGATGTTTCATAAATATTTTATTCTAAAAGTGTTATTCCTCCTCTAATAATATTAGAGCAAAAATTGCATAATTAATCATGTCTTGGTAATTGGCATCAATACCTTCAGATACTAATGTTTTTCCTTTATTATCTTCTATCTGCTTTACTCTAAGCAATTTTTGTAATATTAAATCGGTAAGAGAACTTACTCTCATATCTCTCCAAGCTTCTCCATAATCATGGTTTTTATCCATCATTAATTGCTTCGTGATTTTTACATTTTTATCGTATTCACTAACAGAGTCCTCCATATTTAAATCAGGCTGTTCGACAACACCTAATTCTAATTGTACTAACGCCATTATGGAATAGTTAATAATTCCAATAAACTCACTTACTTGACCTTCCGCTACTTTTTGCACTTTGTTTTGTTGCAATCCTCGTATTCGTTGTGTTTTAATAAATATTTGATCGGTTAAAGAAGGCAAACGAAGTATTCGCCAAGCACTTCCGTAATCTCTCATTTTATTGATAAACAAGCTTCTACAAGTTTCTATGATTTTATCGTATTGTTTTGAAGTATCTGCCATTAGGTCTGTAAGATTTTCCGTAAATTTCGCTTAAATAAATCAATTTAAAAAATTGAAAACAATTAATTGTAAAGGAAACCTTATCGATTTATCAACACCCAAAGTTATGGGTATTATAAATTTAACTCCAGATTCGTTTTATGATGGAGGGAAATTAACTTCTGAAAAAGAAATTATTCTTCAAGCTTATAAAATGCTAAACGAAGGAGCAACCTTCTTAGATTTAGGAGGTTACAGCTCTAAACCTGGAGCCAAATTTGTTTCAGAAAAAGAGGAATTACATCGGGTACTGCCCGTAATTAAAATTTTATTAAATGAACTCCCTGAAACCCTTTTATCCATAGACACCTTCAGAAGCAACGTTGCAAATGAAAGTATTTTGGCCGGCGCTTCTTTGATTAATGATATTTCGGCTGGTAAATTAGACGATCAAATGTTTAAAGTCATTGCTCAACATCAAGTTCCTTATATTATGATGCATATGCGAGGAACACCAGAAACGATGATGCAAAACACTAATTACAAAGACTTAACGAAAGAAGTTCTTTATTATTTTTCTGAAAGAATTGCTAAAGCACGATCTTTTGGAATTAATGATTTAATAGTAGATCCTGGTTTTGGCTTTTCTAAAACATTGGACCAAAACTATGAGCTTTTCAATGATTTGGAACTATTTAGGAATTTTAATGTTCCTTTTTTGGTTGGAATCTCAAGGAAATCAATGATTCAGAAAAAAATAAAAACAACCGCAGCCGATTCATTAAATGGAACGACTGCATTACACGCGATAGCAATTCAGAAAGGCGCTTCCATACTTAGGGTGCACGACGTAAAAGAAGCTTTCGAAGCGATTAATCTATTACAAAATTTGAAGTTTCATTAATAAAAACTACATTTACAAAAAGCTCAATCTCATTGGAATTATTAGACATTAGAATTATAGATATCGTTGATATTGTTCTCGTAGCATTTCTATTATATTATATATACAAATTAATAAAAGGTACTGTTGCAATCAATATTTTTATTGGTATCGTTATCATTTATGCAATTTGGAAAATTACTGAACTTTTAGAAATGGAAATGCTTAGTAAAATTCTAGGAGGATTTTTAGGAGTAGGAATGGTTGCTCTAGTGGTTGTTTTTCAGCAAGAAATTAGACGGTTTTTATTAATGTTAGGATCTACCAATTTCAGTGCTCGTAAAAAATTATTAAAACAATTTCGAACTACTACAGATCCAAAATTAATCTCAACAATCGATGCAGTTACCCAAGCTTGTAAAAAAATGAGTAAATCGAAAACAGGTGCACTCATCGTTTTTAAACGAAACAATAGTTTGGATTTTGTTAAAAGCACAGGAGATAAAATGCTTATTGAAATCAACCAACCTATTATTGAAAGTATTTTTTACAAAAACAGTCCTTTGCACGATGGAGCTACCTTGATCGAAGACAATGTCATTACTGCTACAAGAGTGGTTCTTCCTGTTACCAATGACCATGACATCCCTGAACGATTTGGATTACGACATAGAGCTGCAGTTAGTATTACTGAAAAAACAGATGCTGTTTGTATTACGGTTTCTGAAGAAAGTGGCCAAATATCCTATATTTTGGATGGAAATTTTGTGCTTTTTGACGATATTGAAGAGTTAAATGAATTTCTTGAAAGAGATTTATCATCTTAAAAAAGATAACCTTAAAAATTTATTAACTAGCTTCTTTCTTTAAAAACTGTACTTCATAAAGGTTTTTATAGTAACCATTTTCTTTCTTGATTAATACTTTATGAGTACCAATTTCAACAATTTTTCCAGCTTCCATTACAATAATTTTATCTGCTTTTTTAATGGTAGCCAGACGGTGGGCAATAATTATTGAAGTTCTTCCTTTAGTGATTTTTTCTGTAGCAGTTTGTATCATTTCTTCTGAATAAGAATCCACAGAAGAAGTAGCTTCATCTAATATTAAAATACTAGGGTTACTCACATATGCTCTTAAGAAAGCTAATAACTGACGTTGACCAGAAGACAACATAGCCCCTCTTTCTTTAACATTATAATGATAACCATCAGGCAAGGAACTAATAAATTTATGCACCCCAATTTTTTTTGCAGCATTTATTACTTCTTCTTCTGAAATAGTAATATCGTTTAACGTTATATTATTTAAAACTGAATCTGCAAATAAGAAAACATCTTGTAACACCACTGCAATATGACTTCTCAATGACTTTAGGGTATAAGCTTTAATAGACTTATTATCTATTAATATTTCACCGCCATTAATTTCATAAAAACGAGATAATAAATTAATAATAGTCGATTTCCCTGCTCCTGTCGCTCCAACAATTGCAATAGTTTCTCCAGGAGCTACTTTAAATGAAATATCTTTTATTACTTCCTCTTCTTCAATATAACTAAACCGAACATTTTTAAATTCAATAGACCCTTTGGTATCTTCCAATAAAAGAGTTCCCGAATCATCAATATGAGACTTGGTATCCAAAACATCGAAAACTCTACGAGCAGCAACCATACCCATTTGCAAGGTATTAAACTTATCTGCTATTAGTCGTAATGGTCTAAACAGCATCTGTGACAACTCGATAAACGCAACAATAACACCAAGTGTTATCACACCACCTTCAGCAGCATTAAGACCGCCATACCATACTACTAATCCAATCGCAACTGATGATGCCATCTCTGCAATTGGAAAAAATATAGAATTGTACCAAACTGTTTTAATCCAAGCTTTTTTATGCTTTTCATTTATTTCTTTAAACTCTTTATATTCCGTTTTTTCACGAGTAAAAATCTGAACGATTTTCATACCTGTTATACGTTCTTGAACAAAGGAATTTAAATTTGCAATCTGAGCTCGAACCTCTTCAAATGCAACTTTCATGGCTCTTTGAAAAATCCTAGTTGCATATAAAATAATTGGTAAAATTGACATTACAATTAAAGTTAATTGCCAACTTTTATATAGCATAACTCCTAAGATTACAACCATTTTAAGCAAGTCACTTATAATCATAAATAGCCCTTGACTAAAAATACTCGAAATAGTTTCTATATCATTAACTGCTCTTGTTGTTAATCTACCAACCGCACTTGTATCGTAATATTTTAACTTAAAGCTTAGCATTAATTTAAATAGCTTTACCCGTATATCCCTAATAACACTTTGACCTAACCAATTGGTGAAAAATATAAAAGTCAACATAAATATGACCTCTAACATTAATACTCCTATCATTAACGAAATATAGAAAACAAGGTTTTCCATATCCTTAGGAACAATAGACTCATCAATGGTCTTTTGCAATATCAATGGGCGTAAAACTCCTAAAACTGACATCAATATAGCCGCAAAAGCAACATATATAAATGTACCTCGATAATTATTAGTGTGTCCCAATAATCTTTTAAAGAGTTTTAAATCGAATGCTTTCCCCGAATCTGCCATACTAATTCCCTGTGAAGACAGGAATCTTATTTAAATTAATTTTTTATTCGCTCTGGATATACAACTTTAGTTAAATAAAGTCCTTTTGCAGGAGCAGAAGAACCTGCTTTACTCCTATCTTTACTTTTTAATATTTCATGAAATTGTGAATAAGATGTTTTCTCAAACCCTACATCTAATAAAGTTCCTACAATTGCCCTTACCATATTTCTTAAAAAACGATCTGCTTTAATGGTAAAAATCAATTGTGATTTTTCAACTTTCCAATACGCTTCTTTTACATCACAATTATACGTTTTTACATCGGTGTTAGAACGAGAAAAGCATTGAAAATCTTTATAGCTCAATAACACATTAGCTGCCAAATTCATTAAATCTATGTTGGGCTGATGATGAATTAGATGTGCAAAATCATCTGTAAAAGGGTTTTTTTGTAATGAAATCAAATATTCATATTCTCTTTCTAAAGCATCAAAACGAGCGTGTGCATCATCCTTAACACGAATAATATTTTGTATTGAAATATCTTTTGGAAGAAAAGAATTTAATTTGAATATTAAATCTGAAATGGAGTCAATCGCGACAATATCAAAATGTGCAAATAATTGTTTCGCATGCACTCCAGCATCAGTTCTTCCAGCACCCATTACTTGGATGTTTTTACGTAATAGTGTTGACAAAGCATGCTCTAAAACTTCTTGTACAGTAATAGCATCAGGTTGATTTTGCCAACCGTGATAGTTTTTTCCATTATATGCTAGTTCTATAAAATATCGCAATGAATCTTGTATTTTTGAAAAATCAAAGATACACAAAGTGAATTCTTTCCAACTTAAGTTTAGGTTCTCTTAACAAATTATTTTTAAATTAAATATGAAAAAAATCCTATTGCTTTCCGATACCCATAGTCATTTAGACGATACCATAATAAAGTATGTAAATCTGGCAGATGAAGTTTGGCATGCTGGAGATATTGGAGATTTAAAAGTTACAGACGCTATTAAAAAATTAAAGCCTTTAAAAGGGGTTTATGGAAATATTGATAATGCAGAAGCTCGCAGTGAATTTCCATTACATAATCGTTTTTTATGCGAAGAAGTAGACGTTTGGATAACACATATAGGTGGATATCCCGGAAGGTACAATCCTAGTTTAAGAGAAGAGATTAAAAACAATCCTCCAAAACTTTTTATTACAGGACATTCACATATTTTAAAAGTGATCAATGATAAAAAACTTGGATTACTACATATGAACCCAGGCGCTATCGGTACACACGGATTTCATAAAGTAAGAACCATGTTGCGATTTGAAATTGAAAAAGATAAAATCCAGAATTTAGAAGTGATTGAATTGGAACGGTAAAACAAAAAAAACTTTATTCTATTATTTCATTGGCATCAAAAGCATTTTCATAGTCTATTAAAACTTCTATTAAACCATAACCTTTTATACTAAAATACATTTGAGAGTTTAGTTTATTAGGCCCCCAAATTTTCATTTTATTAATGATAATT